>ERZ1026776.675-NODE-675-length-22552-cov-7.452771_pt1 | contig 22552 bp, 22 predicted proteins | sample MGYA00380125_ERZ1026776 | MGnify/ENA primary metagenome ERZ1026776 (study PRJEB33269, sample SAMEA4719761) | human gut metagenome | biome: human-associated habitat; feature: organic feature; material: feces | place: Cameroon | collected 2013-10 ...
GACAAGCGGTTCCCGAAAGCAGTCGTGCTTGTAGAGACGATGTCACCGTTTGTAGTAAAGCATATCAAGGAGAAATCCATCGAGAAGAGTGCGGCAAAGTTTTCATGGGGCGTGAAAAATGGTGCCGCATTGGAACAGGTACTACCGCATTTTAAAAATAAGCGCGATGTCAGCTTAGTCGAGGGAATGAAGGTGTTGATGCCAATCTACAAGGTGATTGGGAAGATTCCGGTTGCACGGAATATATCAAATAAAATCTGTGTGATGGAGAAAAAGTAATTTGAATTAAATACTTGACAAATAAACGACCGTTTACTAAAATGAAAATGTAAACGGTCGTTTATTTTACGTGGAGGATATTCGAATGAGTAATAGAAAAGAAGAAATATTAATTGTGGCATTGCATCTGTTCGCGAGAGATGGTTATGAGGCTGTCTCGGTCAGCCAGATCGCAGGGGAACTTGCGATGACGAAAGGCGCATTATACCGCCATTATAAAAGCAAGAGAGATATTTTTGACTGTATTGTAAAGCGGATGGAACAGCAGGATCGTGATCAGGCATTGGAGTATGACATGCCGGAGGATGAGAGAGAAAAGATGCCTGAACAGTATGAGACAGTGTCGCTGGATGATTTTGCGAAATATAGTAAGTCCATGTTTGAATACTGGACAGAGGATGATTTCGCATCATCATTTCGGAAGATGCTGACAATCGAGCAGTTTCGGAGTAAAGAGATGCAGAAATTATATCAGCAGTATCTGGCAGCGGGCCCGGCTTCTTATGTGAAAGATTTGTTTGAGAGCATGGGAATTGCAGATTCCGCAGAGAAAGCAATCCGGTTTTATGCAATGATGTATTTCTATTACAGTGTTTATGATGGCGCAGAGGATAAGGAACAGGTAAAAGAGGAATTTGAAACAGCACTAAATCGTATGGTGCAGGAATTTTGAGAAGGAGAATCCGATCATGAAGAATCATATAGTAATTCGTTTGGAAGGAAAAAGTGAATATCGCGAAGTGGAAACATTTGACAAGCAGTTCCCATATAAAGAGAAAAAGAAATTGCCGGGACAGATTTTTTAATATGAAATGTCAGCAGTTTGATTCAGTATGTTTCCGTTGAGCGACAGCGTGTATGTAGGTACATTTCAGGATAAGATGCTTATTTTCTCAACATCGGTATTTGAAAGGACGAAAACATGGCTTCAAGCAAAGAATATTTACAATTTATATTAGGGCAGTTATCTGATTTAGAAGAAATCAATTATCGTGCAATGATGGGAGAATATATCATATATTATCGGGGCAGGATTGTCGGAGGCATATATGATGACAGGTTACTTGTGAAACCGACAAAATCAGCAGTTTCTTATTTGGCAACTGTGACTTATGAATTACCATATAAAGGGGCAAAAGAGATGCTTTTAGTAGAAGATGTTGACAGTAAAGAATATCTGGCAGGGCTTTTTCGGGCAATGTATGACGAATTGCCGGTTCATAAATCAAACAACAAAAGAAATTCTTGAATAATCAGTAATGGTGAGGCATTTATTTGCCTTAGACAATAGGTAGTTCGCTGTGCTATACTGGAAAACACAAACATGTTATTTGGTTTAACAGATGAAGTTATGGAATAACATTATTTCATGAATAGCAAGGAGAACAAATGTAAATGGAGCTTCGGGTATTACGTTATTTTCTGACCGTGGCGAAGGAGCAGAGCTTCACGAAAGCGGCAGAGCAATTACATATCACACAGCCGACATTGTCAAGGCAGCTTGCGGCATTGGAGGAAGAGCTTGGAACAACGCTGTTCAACCGGGGCGGGCGGAATGTTACGCTGACCGACGAGGGAATCCTGCTCAAGCGGCGTGCACTTGAAATCATCGATCTCGAAGACAAGATCCGAGAGGAATTCAAGGAAAGCCAGGTTGTCGATGGAATGATCACGATTGGATGTGGCGAGTTTGCGGCAGTGGAGATATTGGCACAGATCTGCGAGCGGTACCGGGCGAAATATCCGATGGTTCAGATCCGGGTGCATACCGGAACGGCAGATACGATCTATGAGATGATGAACAAAGGACTGGTTGACATCGGGCTCTACATGGAGCCGGTGAATCTGGAAGGGATGGATTACATCCGTTTCCCAGAGAGCGACCACTGGGTTGTAGGCATGCGACCGGATGACCCGCTGGCAGAAAAACCATATATTACGAAAGAGGACTTATTGCCATTGCCGCTGATATTGCCGGAGCGGTCGGGTGTGCAAAGTGAGCTTGCGAATTGGTTTGGCAAGGATTTTGTAAAGCTGAACATTGCATTTACAAGCAATCTCGGTACAAATGCAGCAATCCTGGCGATGCAGGGGCTTGGTTATCCGATCTCCATTGAGGGTGCCGGCAGATACTGGCGATCCGACCTGCTTGTACAGAAAATGTTGATCCCGGAGATCACGGCAAGTACTGTGATCGCATGGCGCAGGAACATTCCGTACGCACAAGCTGTCCTCAAGTTTATTGATGAGATTAATGCCTTTCAGGCATAGCAAAAGCAAACATATAAGCATTAGACATAAAACAAGAAAACAGTTAATATAGGTGTATGAGGTAAAGTCAATTGTCTTATACACCTTTTTATTTTGGAGGATTACAGTATGAAAGTGAAGTTGAATGAAAAAGGACAGGCGGTTCCGACTGGAGTGGTATCTATACAGCAGGATGCGTTTATGCAGATTGATCACACAGAAATCCGATGGCTTACAGGTGGAGCAGCAATGATTAATGCGCGTGGCACGATAATTATGATAGACCCGGTATTAGAAGGGTTTGATATGCCGCTGGTCTATACCCCGCCGATTTCAGTGCAAGATGTGCCGGGAATCGATGGTTTGCTTGTCACACATATTGACAACGATCATTTTTCCAAAATGACTATAAAGGATATGCTGCCTGTTACAAAAAGTCTGCATGCAACCAGATATGTAACTTCTGTTATGCAGGAAGAAGGTATGCCAGGAGTCGAACATGATATTGGTGAGAGTTTTCAGGTAGGTAAGGTGCGGGTGAAACTGACTCCTGCATGGCACAACTGGCAAAATGAATCAGAAAAATGGAAGTACCGGGAATGGAAAAGGGAAGATTTCTGTGGATTCTGGCTCGATACACCGGATGGAACAATCTGGATGCCGGGAGATTCACGTCTGCTTGAAGAACATCTTACGATGGAGCAGCCGGATGTTATCTTATTGGATTTTGCAGATAATGATTGGCATATCACGTTAGATGGAGCGGTAAAGATGTGCGCTGCATATCCGGACGCTTTGCTGATTCCAATACATTGGGGCAGTGTAGACGCACCGGATTTTTCTCCGTTTAACGGAAATCCAATGGAGCTTGCCGCACGCATTGTGAATCCGGAACGGCTGCATGTTCTTTTGCCTGGTGAGAAATTCGAGATGTGAATATGAATGGAGGAGTATAAAATGAGTAAGAAATTAGTCGCATATTTTAGTGCAAGTGGAATTACAAGAAATGTCGCAAAGATGGTAGCAGAGGCAGCTGGCGCGGACCTGTACGAGATCACCCCGAAGGAAGCCTACACAAAGGCAGACTTAAACTGGATGGATAAGAAATCAAGAAGCAGCGTGGAGATGGCAGACAAGAAGATCCGTCCGGAAATCACAGACACCGACGCGAAGATTGCAGAGTATGACGAGATCTTCCTTGGTTTCCCAATCTGGTGGTATGTAGCACCAACGATCATTAACACATTCCTGGAGAAATATGATTTCACAGGAAAGAAGATCGTGCTGTTCGCAACATCCGGCGGAAGCGGATTTGGAAATACCGTAAAGGAATTGCAGCCATCCGCACCGGGCGCACAGTTTGTCGAGGGTAAGCTGCTTAACCATGCAAATAAGAAGGAAATCGAAGAACTGGTAACAGAATTTTAGGAAGGATAACAACATGGCAAAGATTACACAGACAGCAGGCAGAAATGCACTCGGAGAATTTGCTCCGCAGTTTGCACATTTTAACGATGATGTATTATTTGGAGAAAACTGGAACAACGAGGATATTGATGTCAAGACACGAAGCATCATTACCGTAGTCGCACTTATGGCGCAGGGAATCACAGATTCTTCTCTGAAATTTCATTTACAGAATGCAAAAGCACATGGCGTGACACAGAAGGAAATCGCTGCGATCATTACCCATGTAGCATTTTACGCAGGATGGCCAAATGGCTGGGCAGTTTTCAATCTGGCAAAGGAAGTCTGGGAGGTTGATGAGGGTGATCTGCCTTATGAAGATCCGGCGATGCGTGCACATGCAAAGAAAATGGTATTCCCAATCGGACAGCCAAACGATGCATATGCACAGTATTTCATCGGACAGAGTTATCTGGCACCGGTATCGACAAGTCAAGTTGGCATCTTCAATGTCACATTTGAGCCGGGCTGCCGGAACAACTGGCATATCCATCATGCAAAGAGTGGTGGCGGACAGATTCTTGTATGCGTAGCCGGACGTGGATATTATCAGGAAGAGGGTAAGGAAGCTATTCTCTTAAAACCGGGTGACTGCATCAACATTCCGGCGGGGGTTAAGCATTGGCATGGAGCTGCCCCGGATAGTTGGTTCAGCCATCTGGCAGTGGAAGTACCGGGCGAGGAGACATCCAATGAGTGGTGTGAGCCGGTAACAGATGAGGAATATGGTAAGTTAAAATAAAACATTTAGGATTGCAGGTGATTGCGCGGAGTGGTAAATAACGGCAATCACTTGCTTGTTTACAGGAGGGGTTATACATGGAGTACGCAAAAATTGAAAATACCGATATTGAAGTATCGAAGCTTTGCATCGGATGTATGAGCTTCGGAAAAGCGGGGACAATGCACGACTGGACACTGGATGCGCAGGAAAGCGAGAAGGTGATCAAGCATGCGTTGGATCTTGGTATCAATTTCTTTGATACTGCAAACTGCTATTCAGCAGGAACCAGTGAAGAATATCTGGGACAGGCACTGAAAAAGAATGTGGCACGTGATAAGGTTGTGATCGCATCGAAAGTGTATTTCAATGAGGGTAGACTGTCAAAGGCAGCGATTGAGCGGGAAATCAACGGATCTCTCAAACGGCTTGGAACCGACTATCTGGACTTGTATATTATTCACCGGTTTGATTTTGATACTCCGATCGAGGAGACGATGGAAGCGCTGGATGGTCTTGTAAAGGCTGGAAAGGTGCGTGCAATCGGTGCATCTGCAATGTATGGATATCAGTTTTATAATATGCAGCTTGCCGCAAAAGAGCGGGGACTGACACCGTTTGCTACGATGGAGAATCATTACAATCTTCTGTACCGGGAGGATGAGCGCGAGTTGATTCCAATCTGTAAGCAGATGAATGTTGCGCTGATGCCGTACAGTCCGCTTGCAGCCGGGCATCTGTCAAGACCTGTGTGGAATACAGATTCTCTGCGGAGTCAGACCGACCGTGTTGCACGTGGAAAGTATGACCAGATGGAAGAACAGGATATGAAGGTGGTTGCCAGAGTGCATGAGCTCTCAGAAAAACACAACTGCAAGATGTCACAGATTGCTCTTGCATGGCAGTGGGCAAAGGGCGTGACAGCACCAATCGTCGGAGCAACGAAGACTGCATACTTGGATGATGCAGCAGGTGCGCTCGATGTGAAGCTTTCCGCAGAGGACGTGGCTTATCTGGAAGAGAGGTATGTGCCACATCCGGTTGTTGGGGCCATCAAGGAGAACCCGGCACAGGGCGTTGTGCTGTTGGATGAGAAAAAGTAGATGCAAGCGGGTGATTGAAACGAAAATTGTAGAACAGGAGTATAAGTCACATTATTGTGGATATGCTCCTGTTTTTTAAACTATACAGACCGGAAAAAATGTATGAAACAATTGAATACAGGTCGGAAAAAATGTAATTTATATAATTGCATAGGTCGGAAAAAATGTGATATACTAATTAAAAATAAACGGAGGTGTCCCATATGTTTCGATTTGCAATGAAAAAACTTCAAAATTGGAAAGAAAAAGATAATAGAAAACCATTGATTATAATGGGAGCCAGACAGGTAGGAAAGACATGGCTGATGAAAGAATTCGGAAAAAGCTTTTATAAGAAAGTGGCATATGTATCTTTTTATAATAATAAACGCATGAATGATGTGTTTCAGGTCGACTTTGACATAAAAAGAATACTTATGAATTTGAATATAGAAACAGGCGTTGCGATTACACCGGAAGATACGCTGATAATTTTGGATGAGATACAGGAGGCTCCCAAGGTTCTTGAATCCTTAAAATATTTTTGTGAAGAAGCACCTGAATATCATATCGTAGCGGCTGGTTCGCTGTTGGGTGTGGCAATTCATGATGGTGTGTCCTATCCGGTTGGAAAGGTAGATATTTTAGATCTGTATCCATTTAATTTTCGGGAGTTTTTATTTGCGATGGACGAAGGGGCATTATCAGAAGCACTTGATACGAAGGATTATACCTTAATTGATAACTTTTCGGATAAATATTTATTTTGGCTAAAAAATTATTATTATGTTGGAGGAATGCCGGCCGTTGTCGATGCGTTTCGTATGCATAAGGATTATGGAGAAGTACGTCAGATTCAAAACGATATTGTAAGACAGTATGAAGGAGATTTTGGAAAGCATATTGATTCACATACATTGCCGAGAATAAGGATGGTTTGGGATTCGATACCGATTCAGCTTGCCAAGGAAAATAAAAAGTTCTTTTTTGGACAAATCAAAAAAGGAGCGCGAAGCAGTGAATATGAAATTGCGATTCAATGGTTGATTGATTGCGGATTAGTATATAAAGTTTCCCGTGTAAATGAACCACACATGCCATTAAAGGCATATAAAAGTATGAATGCATATAAATTATTTGTAATTGATGTAGGATTATTAGGTGCAATGAGTGAACTGGAAGCAGAGTCGATATTAGAAGGAAATGATATTTTTATTGAGTTCAAGGGTGCATTGTCAGAGCAGTATGTATTACAGCAATTGATTTCTGATACAGAATATACGCCATATTATTATGGAACGGAAAAGGCTACCTTTGAACAGGATTTTCTGATTCAAAAGGGAAAGAATATAATACCAATTGAGGTAAAGGCAGAGACAAATATCCATTCTCAAAGTTTAAGGGCGTATTGCGATAAATATCATCCGGAAAGAGCCGTTCGTTTTTCTGCGCTTAAATATATGAATCAGGAATGGATGGAAAACATACCTTTATATGCCGTATGTAATTTGTAAATATATGTTATTTCCCAACCACCAGCGCAAAATATCCCCAGTCCCAGATCGGGGATGCAAAACTATTTTCAAGATATTCGCGGATATCCGCATCTTCATAACCGGTCATGCGTGACAGGATCACGATGTAGTCACGGACGGTCTCATAAGAAAGATGATTTGCTCCTTCGGCAGAGCAGAGAAGAAAAAGGCTCTGCCGGATGGATGCATATTCCATAGCAATCCATTCGAGATGTAACAACATATCATCGATCGTATCCTCCGGCATAAGCAGGTCGGAGAATATTTCGTTTGCCACATAGTTCCGAAACAGGATATCGTAGGTATGTAATTGCTTATTAAAATCGATAAGTCTCTCATCGTCTGGTATAGTAAATTGTTCTGCGAGCGTAATCAGTGGATTCAAGTAAGGCGCGTACAAGCCTTCCTCGATATAATTTACAGATAAATCCTGCAACAGTTCATTGCATTCCGTCCATGTGTCCGCAGCCGGAAGTTCTACGTCGCGGATGGCTGTACGAAGCTCTTCCAGTGAGGCAGGGGAGAAATATTCAGTTACCTTTGCTATGGTAATCGGAGCGTTTTTTGCCAGTTCAGACAGAATATAAAAGCTTTCTAATAAAGCTTCTTCGATAGAAATATTCGTATCCTGAATCAGATTTATGATCGAAGCACGGATCAAAAAGAGTGCGTCCAGCTCAGATATCTGTGGGAAATCCAGCAGCATATCGCTCCATAGATCAATCACTGCCGGACAGCATGGCATGAGCATCCCTTCCTTGTGGTCGTGGAAGGTATGATATTCCCGTGGGAAGGTTGCACATGTTTCTGACAGCACAGAATCTCCGTAGGCAGACACCAAGCGGCACAGCTTGGCATCATCTAAGAAAGGACAGCGATGCATCGCGTCTAATCCGATTACGCGCTGCCCGTCTTTCTTCGTCGTGTAGGCACTTAAATTCTTGCGGCACTCCGGAACCGTGTCTGGCGGAAGAAGCTTCTTCCAGCGGCGGTTCGTGTCTGCATCGACTGCGATTTTCCATTCTTTACAACAGGTGATCGGACATTTGTCCGCAATACAGGTAAATTTGTTATAATAATCCGGCGTTAACATGTGTGATTTTAATTCTCCGTTTCTGTATTTAAAACCAATATCGGCTGATCGTCTAACATAGCGAAATCATTATAAATGAAAAATGAATATAGGACAATATGCGGTTGACAATTCTGGAATACAACTATATAATTACCAATGGTAATTACCGTTGGTAATTATGACACGAAACAATCGGAAATCAGTCTGTGTATAGATATTAAATCGAAAAAAATGTGATGGGAAAAGGAGAACATTATGAACCCAGAGAAAATCAAACGTATGATAGATGCCTGTTATCAGGCAAAGCGGGTACGGGAATTGCTGCCACCCTTACCGGAGGGAGTAACGCCGGCATATATCCGGTATATTGATACAATCCACAAACTGAGAAGTGGACAGGAACGGGTGAAGATTTCAGATATCAGTGATTATCTGCAGCTGCCGAGACCGGGAATTACGCGCACGGTAACAGAGATGGTAAAAAAGGGATATCTCACGAAGAAGACATCGAGCGTGGATGGACGTATCACTTATGTGCAGGTGACAAAAAAAGGAGAAGCGCTTTCAGAGAAATACGACACAAATTATTATAGCCGCCTCTGTCCGTATCTTGCATGTATCTCCGAGGAAGAGGCAGATTGCATGATAGAGACGATTGGAAAATTATACAATGTGATGAGCGAGAGGAGTGTTGAGATTGAGTAGTGCAAAATCAGATTTTACACAGGGAAATATATTAGGGAAGATGATACGGTTCATGATGCCGATTTTAGGAGCCTTGATCCTGCAGGCGGCGTATGGTGCGGTGGATCTGCTCGTGGTAGGGCGGTTTGGAACGACTGCGGGGCTTTCCGCAGTATCCACAGGCAGCCAGGTTCTGAATCTGGTAACATTTGTAGTGACACAGTTTGCGATGGGTATTACCGTTTTGATCGCGCGCTATATCGGCGAGAAGGATACGAAACAGATCGGTCCTTTGATCGGTGGAGCAACGGTTGTATTTGCGATTATCTCAGCGGTATTATTTGTTGTGATGATTACGTTGGCACACCCGATTTCCGTGTTGATGCAGGCACCGGAGGAAGCGGTTGCAAAAACATCGGTTTATGTGCGGATCTGCGGCGGTGGTATCTTCTTTATCGTGGCATATAATGTGCTTGCGGCAATCTTCCGCGGACTCGGAGACAGCCAGTCGCCGCTGATCTTCGTGGCAATTGCATGTGTGATCAATATCATAGGTGATCTGACACTGGTCGCAGGCTTTCATATGGATGCCGCAGGTGCTGCGATCGCAACTGTATTTGCGCAGGCAGTCAGCGTTGTTTTCGCGTTGATCATGCTCGTTAAGAAACAATTGCCATTTACGATCACGAAGAAGGATTTCCGGATTAATGCGAACTGCAAACGTGCCATGAAGGTTGGACTTCCGCTTGCCTTGCAGGAGTGCCTGACGCAGGGCTCGTTCCTTGCGCTCTGTGCATTTGTCAACCGGCTGGGACTGACGGCATCCTCTGGATACGGTGTGGCATGCAAGATCGTAAGCTTTGCCATGCTGATTCCAAGTGCCCTGATGCAGTCGATGGCGTCCTTTGTATCGCAGAATGTCGGAGCCGGAAATGAAAAGCGGGCGAAGAAAGCGATGTTTACCGGTATCGGAATCGGACTTGCAATCGGGTGTATCGTGTTCGTACTTGTATTGTTCAAGGGTGATCTGTTCACAGCGATATTTACGAAGGATACCGCGGTGGTACAGCGCGGATATGAGTATTTGAAAGGCTTTGCACCGGAGACAATCCTGACAGCCATCTTATTCAGTCTGATCGGTTATTTCAACGGACATGACCGGACCGTCTGGGTGATGATGCAGGGATTGATGCAGACACTTCTCGTGAGGCTTCCGCTTGCCTATTATATGAGTATCCAGCCGGATGCGAGCCTGACGATGATCGGAATTGCGGCACCGGTTGCGACCGTATTTGGAATTATGCTGAATGTAGTATATTACCGGATTCATTATGGGCGCAGAAAAAATGTAATCGCATGATTCTATATGTGTAAAATTGTGCTAAAATAAAAGACATGTATAGAGAATGGAGGAATTAGCATGAATGAGAATATGAAAAAAAGAAATGAGATTCTGGCGCAGACCGTTATCAAAGGACTGGAGTCCCGGAATATGACCGGTTACTATGCAGCAGATAAGGGAGAAGCTTTGAAGCTGGCACTCGAAGTAATCGGCGAGGGTAGCTCTGTTGCGATGGGCGGCTGTCAGAGCGCACATGAGATTGGTCTGGTGGATGCATTGCAGGCAGGAAATTATAATTACATTGACCGTTCGCAGATGACGCCACGTGAGGGATTGCTGGCAGCATATGATGCAGATGTATTCTTATCGAGCGCCAATGCGATGACGAACGATGGCATCATCGTAAATATCGATGGAAATTCCAACCGTGTGTCCTGTATCGCACAGGGACCGAAGCGGGTGCTATTCATCGTGGGAATGAACAAGGTCTGTTCCGATCTTGATGAGGCGATGAAGCGTGCCAGAAATGTGGCAGCTCCGGTGAACGCCCAGCGGTTTGATGTGAAGACACCATGCAAGGTCACAGGTAGATGTTCCGATTGTAAATCTCCGGATACACTCTGCTGTCAGTTCCTGATTACAAGGTTCTCGCGTCATGAGGGAAGAATCCATGTGATTTTAGTGAACGATACACTTGGTTATTAGAAGTTTGTATATAAAAAACTGGGAGCTTTTTGATATGTGATACGCTCCCAGTTTTTGATTTTGGTTACAGGAATTTATCCAGTTCTGCTTCCACCTGTTTTTTCTTTTTAATCTTCGGATGGTCGATGATCGTACCTCTGGCAACCACCATATCTACGTTGCGTAGCGCGCGCAGATCATCCAGCGGATTCTTCGCAGTGACGATCAGATCGGCTGCTTTCCCTTTTTCAATCGATCCCGTGATATCGCCGATTCCGGCAAGCTCGGCGCTTCGCCCGGTCGCCGTATAGAGTGCAAATGCATTCGAGACACCTACGTATTTGTGGAAGTAATAAAGTTCACGCCAGAAATCGTACTGCGTGATCCACGGGCAGCCGACATCGTTGCCAAGTACAACCGGAATATCGTTTGCCAGTGCCTTCTTGGAGCAATCCACGATTCCTTCGAATACGACATTGCCATTAAATTGCTCGACTTCGGTCGCATTTGTGATAGAGCGGTCAAAGAGCGCATATGGCAGAGCCGGTGAGATTGTCGTGCAGAGAAAAGCACCCCGTTCCTTGAATAATTCAATCATCGCATCATCCATCTTCGCACCGTGCTCGATCGAGTCGACACCATTTTCGAGAGCCACGCGGACACCCTCCGGAGATTCCACATGGGCGGAAACGATATAGCCGTCGGCATGTGCTTTGTCGCAGACAGCATGCACCATATCCGGCGACATCTTCAGCTCGCCCGGGACACCCTTTTCTTTGGCGTCTAACACACCGCCGGTAATCATGAGCTTCACTAAATCAACCTTTTCCTTCTTTGACTGTTCGAGATGCGCAAGTGCTTCTGGGATGGAGGCAGCGGCAATCGCAACCGAACCTGCCATGTGTCCACCCGGAACCGAGATGCCCTCGTTTGCGGCGAGGATACGCGGACCGACTTTTGTTCCGGCGGCAATCTCATCCCGCAGGCGGGTGTCGAAGCTTCCGAGTCCGCCGACCGTCCGGATCGTCGTGACACCACTCAGCAGTTCGTCCTTCGCAAAGCCGGAAACCATCTTATAAGCGATGGCACGTGTCAAGGAAGAACTCATAATCTTCTTTACGAGTTTTTCATTGTCGCGTTGCTTTTTCTGCGGCTTTCCATTTCCGGCAAGATGCACATGCATGTTGATGAGTCCGGGCATGATATAACGCCCCTGTAAATCTATGGTTTTGTAGCCGGAAAGATCGGCTGTATCTGGTACGATATCGGTGATCGTGCCATCCTGTACGAGGATGCAAAGACCGGTCTGCACCTTCATGTCCCTGGTTCCATCCAGTATCTTTCCATTTGTAAATGCATAATTCATAAGTAACCCTCCGTTCTTAATTCTATGTCTACTATACAATAGCTGGAGATAATCTGGCAATATTCGGAATCGCAGGAATGTCGTGCATTTGCAGAAAAATGTATTTACAGTATGAATGCACCTGTGCTATACTGTGCGCAGAAAATTTGTGTGAATTTTTCTAATGAATATTTTCGTCACACCCATTTGTTTGGGTGTGACTTTTTTATTTTGGAAAGGAGCTGGTACTATGGAAACGGATAACAAAATGGGACAGGAGCCGATAAATAAGCTGATTTTGCAGATGTCCATGCCGCCGTTATTCTCTATGTTTTTGCAGTATTCATACAATCTGGTGGATAGTATGTTTGTTGCAAAAATCAACGAGCAGGCGTTGGCTGCAGTTTCGTTGTCTTTCCCGATTACAACTTTGATGAATGCGTTGTCTATCTGGCTTGGCGTCGGTGTGAATGTACGCATAGCCAGTTATCTCGGACAGAAAAGGCAGGAGAAGGCAGACCGCGTAGCAACACTTGGATTGATTGTCTCTGTGATTCTTGGAATATGCGTGAACCTGATCGTGCTTGCAATCATGAAGCCGTACTATCGTGTCTTTACAAATGATGCGCAGATATTCTCCTATGGCATGACCTATATGCAGATATGTGCATTTATGCAGATACCGAATATGGTGCATATTCTGATTCAGAAAGAGTTGCAGGCGACCGGAAATATGCTTGCTCCAATGTGGTTTCAGATTGCGGGAGTTGTCTTTAATTTTATATTTGATCCGTTGTTGATTTTCGGGATTGGACCATTTCCGAAAATGGGAATCGCAGGAGCGGCACTTGCCACGGTGCTTGGATATACTTTATCCATGTTGATCGCATTGGTTATGATTCTGTTTACGAAGCAGAAGGTGCGTCTGCAGTTCCGGGGATTCCACTTTGAAGGGAAGATGTTAAGGGATGTGTTTGCCAGCGGACTTCCGTCCTTTATCATGAATGTGTTAGGATCATTTATGGTGACCTTTGTAAATATATTTCTGGTAGCATATTCAGATACTGCAGTGGCGTTCTTCGGCGCGTATTTCAAGGTGCAGCAGTTGGTTGTTATGACAGTAAATGGTCTGATTCAGGGCTGCCTGCCGATTATGAGCTTCAATTATGGTGCGGGAAAGAAGGAACGGTTGCAACAGACGTATCGCAGTGGAAGAAAGATTGCGATATGCATGATGGCAGTTGGATCATTGTTGGTGTTTGCTTTTCCGAATCAGATATTAGCATTATTTTCCGCATCAAAGGCTATGCGGGAGTTTGGCATTCCTGCGATGCGGATTATGGCAATCGGTTTTATATTCAGTGGGATTTCAACGATGGCTGCGACCTATGCGCAGGCGACGAACAAACTGGTACAGAGTATTGTGATTCAATTACTGCGGCAGGCAGTTCTGCTTCTTCCGGTTATGTGGATCTGCAATTTATTATTCCATATATGGGGAATCTGGATTGCGTTTCCAATTACCGAGATAGTCGTTATGATTGTATCCATACTGATTGTAAAAAGTGATAAAATATCGCGATAAGCAATCTATAAACATAATTGACATGAAAAAGGTTGAATGATAATATAATGTTACAAAGTGCTACCGATAGACGGTTAGCCTTGATAATGTTTAGGTATAAAAATAACCGCTCACAGTTTACCAGGTTGGGCGGTTATTATTTTTTTGATAGAATAAAACATAATAAATTAGGTGTAGCTTTTATGAGAAACGGGCGGGAAATATGGAAAGGAGTTAAAAATGAGCTTGATAAAAGGAATTCATCACGTATGTCTGAAATGTGCCAACAAAGAGGAATATAAGGAAGTGGTACATTTTTACCACGAGATTTTGGAATTAGAGATTGCCAGAACATGGAGCGAAGGAATCATGTTCCAGTTTGGAAATGCAGTATTGGAAGTGTTTGCAAATGGCGGAGAAAAGGCAGAGACAGGAATCATCCGGCATTTTGCCCTTGCAACCGAGAATGTAGATACCTGCGTGGAAAAGCTGAAGGAAGCAGGGTACGAGGTGTTTGTGGAACCAAAGGATATTGTGATTCCATCCGAACCGGAATATAAGGCAAGAATTGCGTTTGGCAGAGGACCGCTTGGAGAAGAAATCGAGTTTTTTCAGGAGCGATAGGAGGGAAAAATATGAGTGATAATCAGAACAACAATCCCAAGGAAATTATAATTGGAATGCTTTGCCTGATCTGGGGACTGGGATCGATTGCAGCGATGCTGTTTTGTTCCAAGCTGGAGAATCATACAGGAATTCTTCTTGTGCTGCTTGGACAGTTTTTTCTTGTGATCGGCTTGATCGCCGTAATCTGCAACAGGAAAGCCAAACCATATCCATTTATTCTATTGGTATTTCCACTTGTCGGGATTGCATTGCTTGTATGTGGAATTTATATCTTGACAAAAGGAGAGATTGCTTTGTCGATGCTGAATCAATATGCACCATACATTTTGATCTGGATATTCCCGCTTGCCGGGATAATTATGATAGCAGGTACGCTTGGGAAAATCCGGTACCTGAAGCAGGTATGTACGCAGGAGGTTCAGGCAAAATGCGTCGATATTGAAAGTGCGTCTGCCGCAGGTACACATAGAAGAAAGCATGTAACGATGCCGGTTTACAGTATCTCCTATAACGGAGAGGAGAAGCTTCTTAGAAAAGGCATGTACACCAATCTGAATCATTTTGAGATCGGAGCATATTATAACATCCGGATAAATCCGTCGAATCCGGATGAATATCTCGATGAGAATAACAGAAAAGGAAATAACTTGATTTTGATACTTGGTGTCGTACTGCTTGTTGTGACGCTGCCGGTGATCGTATATATGTATATCAATGGAATTTGAGACAAATAAAATAAGATGGAAACCGGTTGTTAGAATAGTTTTATTCAGACGAAATTCACCAAAAATAATTTGAATAAAAACTTTATTTTGGTACTTGATTCATAAAAATCAATCTGTTAGAATACACATATAAAAAGGGAGTAGCTTGCCGGTCGCGGTTCACTTCTTCGTCAAGACAGTTATTGAAACATATAACTCGGAAAGTGATGAAATAGCGAGACTTTTACTGTTTACGCAGTAGGAGTCTCTTTTTTTATACCTACTGCAAAATAAAACAAAGAAAGAGAGGTAGAAAGGATGTTCTTGAAGGTTGTTATTTTGTTGGTAGGTTTTTTGTTTCTTGTGAAGGGGGCAGACTGGTTTGTAGAGGGAGCGGCGAGTATCGCGAAGAAGCTCGGGATTCCGCAGCTCATCATCGGTCTGACGATTGTAGCGATGGGAACAAGTATGCCGGAGGCAGCGGTCAGTATCACGGCGGCATTGCAGAAGAATGCGGGAATCACGATCGGAAATATCGTGGGAAGTAATATCTTGAATATTCTGATCATTCTTGGTGTGACAGCGGTGATCACGAATGTAGCGATCCAGACTTCGACGTTTCGTTATGAGATACCATTTATGATGGTAGTTACGATCATACTGCTGGTATTTGGAATAACCGGCGGGGAAGTGACATTTGTAGAAGGTATTATTTTCTGGGTTTTGTTCCTGTTATATCTTGGTTATCTGTTTGTGATGGCAAAGAAAGGAACCAATGAGGAAGAAGGCGAAACGAAGGATTACCCGGTATGGAAATGTATTCTTTTCATGGTGATCGGCGGTGTGCTCGTTGTAAAAGGAAGCGATTTCGCAGTCAGCGGAGCATCTGCAATCGCACGGTATTTCGGTATGAGCGAGCGGTTTATCGGACTTACGATTGTAGCACTTGGCACCTCACTTCCGGAGCTTGTGACATCTGTCACAGCAGCGCGGAAAGGAAATGCGGGAATCGCAATCGGAAATATCGTGGGCAGCAATATTTTCAATATCCTGTTCGTGATCGGTACAGCCGCACTTATCTGTACAGTGCCATTTGAGAGCAAATTCATCGTAGATACGATCATTGCGGTTGTGGTTGGCGCGATCTTGTGGATTGGAACATATAAGCATAAGGAGCTGCGACGTCCATGCGGCATCTTCATGTTGCTTTGTTATGTGGCGTATTTCGTGTATCTGTGTATGATGTAGATATAAACGAAAAATGAAAGAAAATCAGTTGTCAACATTTTGTAGACAACTGAAAATAACGGTGCAGTGTAGAAAAAATTATGCTGCACCGTTTTTTTTTGCCACTATACGAATAAAAAATAAAAAACATTCGTAAAACCTCTTGACAAATAAGTTAGTTAGAACTAACATACATACGAATGAAATAACAAAAATATTCGCATATAGCAGGGAGGACGCAGAATGTTTATCGAAGGAAAAAATCTGGTGAAGAAATACGGAAAGGGAGAAGCCACGGTGTTCGCGCTCGATCATACCGAGTTTGGAATCGAGAAGGGCGAGATCGTCGTGATCTTAGGACCAAGTGGAAGTGGTAAAAGTACACTGCTGAATATCCTTGGCGGTCTGGATAAGGTGACAGAGGGAAGCATGCTGGTAGATGGAACGGACTTGGAGAAAATGTCTGCCAAAGAGCTGGAACTGTATCGGAGAGAGAAGCTTGGATTTGTATTTCAGTCCTACAATCTGACACCGGATCTGACCGTGCGTGAGAATATTGAGATGACAGCAGAGCTTGTGCGGGAGCCGCTTGGTACCGACACACTGATCGAAGAGCTCGGACTGAAGAAGTATGAGACACATTTCCCAAAGGAGCTTTCCGGTGGTCAGCAGCAGCGTGTCGCCATCGCGCGGGCAATGGTGAAGAAGCCGGACATCCTTCTCTGCGACGAGTTAACCGGTGCGCTTGATACGAAATCCTCAAAGGATGTATTGCAGCGTGTACAGAAAATGAATGATACTTATAAGACGACGGTCGTGATTATTACACACAACCTGAACATCGCCGGAATGGCAGACCGTATCATCAAGATTACGGATGGCAAGGTTGTATCCAACCAGAAGAATGCAGATAAGAAACGAGTAGAGGAGATGGAGTTGTAATATGACGATCAATAAGAGAGCTGGGCGCAGCATAAAGAAAAATATCGCATTTTATATTATCAGTATCATTCTTACGATGCTGACATCTATGGTGATTGTCGCGGCTGTGTCAACCGGACACACATTGACAAAGGTTGTGGATGATTTCGTGAAGGACTATAAGGCGGAGGATGCAGAGTTTGTCACCTATCAGCCATTGTCTGATGCAGATATGGAGAAGCTCGAACAGGAATATGATGTGATACTGGAATATAGCCGGTATAAAGATGTAAATGTGGAAAGCGGTGACTTGAAAGGCGCTACAATCCGTGTATTCCCGATGCCGGAGAAACTGAATCTGTGCGAGGTGCGGGATGGACACGAACCGGGCGATGGGGAAGCACTTCTGACACAGGATTTTGCGGATGTGCATGATATCAAAGTCGGAGATACAGTTTCTCTTGGGGCGTATGATTATAAAGTATCTGCGTACACGACGAAGGCAGATTATATCTACATGCTTGAGAAGCTGTCCGGCTATATTGACAGTGAGAAATTCGCACTTATCGTGGTTGATCGCAAGGAGTATGACAAGATTGAGGCGAATGAGGCAAGCTATTATTCTATCAAATACAACAAGGATAATTCCAAGGAGGTGCGGGAGAAGTTAAATGCGGATTACGTGATTGCAAGCTATATGGCGGCAACCACGAACATGCGAATTTCCATGCCGGTTAACGAGGGAGATGCTGTTACAAACATGGCGACCATGTATGCGCCGGTTATGTTCATCATCATTATCACACTCGTTGTTATGGTACTTGGAAGAAATATCAGGCAGGAACAGTATCTGCTTGGAACATTTCTGGCACTTGGATTTTCCAAGAAGCAGATCATAAGACATTATATGCGGTATGGGGTATTGCCGGGCGTCGTCGGAAGTGTACTTGGCTTGATCGTGTCCGTTCCGCTGACCGGGCTGCTGTGCAAATTCTATATCGAATATGATTTTGAGAAGCTTACTTATACTCCGACCTACGATGTACCATCGATCGTTGTAGCACTGGTGGTGCCAACCGTCCTTTATTGTGCAGCTATCGCAATTCAGGCGGCAAAACTCTTGAAGAAGTCGCCGGTCGATCTCTTAAGAAACACAGGAAAAGATACGAAGACAGTCGGCGTGATGAAGAAGAGCCATGCAAAGACACAGACAAAGATGCGGGTGCGGAGCGTGATCGGACATCCGGGAAGAAGCATTGTAACAGCGTTTGGTGTGGCTGTCGCTGCATTCTGTATTCTGACAGGATTTATAATGAATGACAGCCTGGATACGCTGATGCACGGCGGACTTACAAGCTCCATTAAGTATGAATATCTGTACCGGTTAAATGCGTTGGAGGAAGGCACGCCGGAGCAGGGCGAGGCGTTGTTCCAGAATTACTATGAGGTAGAGGGAAACACCGTACAGCTTTCTGCACAGGGAATCGGCAAGGATTCGGAATATTTCCCGGACAAGACGGACAGCGGTGATGTGCTTGATCTGGACAAATATTATCTGACAAGTGCGGCTGCGCAGACCTATGGTATAAAGGCGGGTGATACGCTTATCTTCAGCAATATTGCAGACCTGAAAGAACATAAGGTGACGATCAGCGGCATCGTGACAGACAACACGCATTGCTATCTGTACACAGGAAGAGAAAATGCGACAGCTCTGGCAGGTTTAGACAGTGACGCCTATAACTGCATCATAAGTAAGGATGCATTGCCACTCGACAAAGCCCGTGTGGCAAGCGAGACAACGATGACTGTCACGGCAGACACGATGGAGAATATGATGGGACCGATGAAGGCAATCATGGTTATATTTGAGATCATAGGTGTTGTGCTTGGGGTATTTGTGCTGTATCTGATCATCAACATGATCGTCGCAGAAACTGCAACCAATATCTCGGTTATGAAGGTACTTGGTTTCAGCCGGAAAGAGATTTCTAACCGGGTACTGAATGTCAATCATATTCTCGTATGCATCGGATATCTGATGGGAATCCCGGCGGCGTATATGTTTGTCAAAGTCGGTTATGCAGATACGATCGAGAATTATGGTATGCTGTTGTCACCGGTTCTCACAGCCAGAACCTTGGTAATCGGTTTCGTGCTTACATGGGTCGTCTATGAGATTTCCCTTCTTCTCCAGAAGAAAAAAATATCAAGGATTGACATGGTGGAAGCTTTGAAGGAAAATAACAGAAACGAGTAGATTTCTTCAGAAGCTTTTTGGGAGGATATAGATGGCAAAACGGATATTTACGGAGGAAGAACGAGCAGAGTATAGAGAGAAAATGCTGGATGCTGGGTTTGATCTGTTGAAGCAGTATGGAATGACACATATGTCGGTTGCCAAGATCACGGAGGCAGCCGGCATCGGTGTGAGTACGTTCTATAATTTCTTCGCGTCGAAGGAAGAATATGTGTATGAGGTTCTGCAATACCGGAGAAGAAAGATTCCGGAACTGATCCGGATTGCATTAAATGGCAAGGAAAAGGCTGGCCCGGCAGAAACGCGCACGTATCTGAAGATGATGATCGATGAGCGGTACAGTGTATTTCCAAGTCTGACACCGGAGGACGAGAAACGTCTGTTGGAGATGCTTCCGGAACAGGCAAGACCGGATCTGCAGAAAGAGACCGAGACAAGCATTCAATTCTTCCGGCATATGGAAGGCATCCGCCCGGATGTGAATATTCCGCTTGTGGCGAACCTGATCAAGGTCTATGTGCTTGCCGCAGAAGGAAAAGAGATGCTGCATCAGACGGTATTTGATGTCACGATGGAGCGCATGCGGGATCTGATCTTGTATGAAATATTCGGAAAAACGGAAAAATAGAATACTATAAAAAATGGCTTTGATTTAAACTGGATTTAAAATTCAAAGTCATTTTTATGTTTGACATTTTTAAAATCAGCAAATATAATAACCAAATGAACGAGTAGCAAATCTGCGTAAATCCAGTTATGTTGCTCGTTTTTATTTTTATATGCCATTAAAAAGTGTGTAGCTGATCAGCGTAAGTCCAACTTACTCAGATAGTTACACATTATTTTTATGCAAAAAAGGAGGATTTAGAAAATGGCAGAAAGTAACAAGATGAAGGACATGCCGGTGAATAAGCTCATGATTCGGATGGGAATACCGATGATCTTATCCATGGCATTACAGGCGGTCTATAATATTGTAGATAGTGCGTTTGTTGGAAATATGAAGGTGGGAAGCGAAGCTGCGCTGAACGCGCTGACGCTGGTGTTCCCGGTTCAGATGCTCATGGTAGCTGTCGCAATCGGCACCGGTGTTGGCACGAATGCACTTCTGGCGAGGACGCTTGGGCAGGAGAATCCACAGAAAGCGGCGAAGGTAGCAGGAAACAGCTTATTCCTTGGAGTAATTATCTATGCAGTCTGCCTGTTGTTCGGCGTGTTCGGTGTGAAAGCATACATTTCATCACAGACCGGTGATCCGCAGGTGATTTCTATGGGAATTAGCTATCTGCGTATCTGCTGTGTATTTTCGTTCGGAATTATTTCCTTTTCGTTATTTGAGAAGCTGTTGCAGGCAACCGGACGTTCCCTTTATTCCACGATCGGTCAGGTTGTAGGTGCTGTGGTAAATATCATTCTTGATCCGATCATGATCTATGGAATCGGACCGGTTCCGGAAATGGGAGTTGAGGGTGCCGCTTATGCAACGGTGATCGGACAGATTGCATCGGCAGTGCTATTATTCATCTTCCATAAGAAATTCAACAAGGAATTTGAACAAGGACTTTCCTATATGAAACCAGATGGCACGATTATCCGCGGGATATATTCTATCGGTCTTCCGGCAATCATTGCACAGGCACTTATGTCGATTATGGTGTATGTGATGAACCTGATCCTGAAATTCAACGCAGCCGGCCAGACAGCATACGGACTCTTCTACAAAGTACAGCAGTTTGTGCTCTTTATGGCATTTGGATTGCGTGATGCAATTACACCGATCATTGCGTTTGCCTATGGAAGGGGAAGCAAGAAGCGGATCAATGATGGAATCAGATATGGCTTGATGTATACAATTGTTTTGATGGCTGTCGGAATTTTGATTACGGAGCTTTTCCCGGAATCATTTGCCGGATTATTCAATGCAGGGCAGTCGAGAGAATATTTTATAGATGCGATGCGGATTATCTCGATCAGCTTTCTTTTTGCAGGCGTCAACGTCGCATATCAGGGAATCTATCAGGCGTTAAATGGTGGTATCGAATCGCTCGTGATTTCGCTGCTCAGACAGCTTGTAATCATCCTGCCGCTCGCGGGTGTATTCTCCATCTTCGTCCGTAATGGGCAGATGGGCGTGTCACTCATCTGGTGGGCATTTCCAATCACAGAGCTTCTTTCGTGTCTGGTCGGCTATGTGCTTTTGAAGCGGCTGAGAAGGAATAAAGTAGATATTGATGTAAACGTAATTACATAGTATAGTTATGTCCAAATACCAATGACAGCTATCATAATTGGAGATATTTTTTGGTCGCGATGGAAGCAGATATTTTATTATGGATTCAAAATAATATACGGAATGAGGTGTTGACTCCGATTTTCAAGTTTATTACGACACTTGGAAATGCGGGCATAATCTGGATTGTCCTTTCTGTGGGATTGCTGATCCCGAAGAAGACAAGGTATGTTGGTGTACTGGCGTTAGTTTCCCTTCTCTTCTCGGCTTTGATCGATAATGTGATTTTGAAGAATGCCGTTGCGCGGACAAGACCTTACGACGTGATCGAAGGACTAACCAGTCTGGTCGGTGCACAGAAGGATTATTCGTTCCCTTCCGGACATACCGGAAGTGCCTTTGCTGCAGCCGGTGTGATGTTCCGGGGACTGCCGAAGAAGTTTGGGATTCCGATTTTAGTTTTTGCGTGTCTGATGGGATTATCCCGGTTGTATGTCGGTGTGCATTATCCATCGGATGTACTGGGCGGAGTATTGATTGGTACTGGCATCGCAC
>ERZ1026776.677-NODE-677-length-22504-cov-11.425542_pt1 | contig 22504 bp, 24 predicted proteins | sample MGYA00380125_ERZ1026776 | MGnify/ENA primary metagenome ERZ1026776 (study PRJEB33269, sample SAMEA4719761) | human gut metagenome | biome: human-associated habitat; feature: organic feature; material: feces | place: Cameroon | collected 2013-10 ...
AACATAGGAAAACCCCTGTGGCAAGGGGTTTTTAATGTTTTCCTGTGATTATTTTTGCGATTTCTTCTTCAGAAGTCCCGGGAACTATCTCATAAGTGCCGGGATTTATGCTGCGGCTGTAGCCGTTATTACATAAGTAATTGTCAAATGTCTTCGCATCTTCCACCAATCCCGCTTCCTGTAGCCGGCTGCTGACGCTTCCGGAGCTTGCTCCTTTTTTTACGGTAACGGTAACCGTCTGCGCTGCTTCTGATGCTACAATCGTATCAGGCTGTGGTGTTGTCTCCGGTTCCATGGTATTTTCCGGTGCAACCGTTGTCTCCGGTTCCGATGTTGTTGTCATTGCTTCTTCGGTCTCAGGCTCCGGGGATGCTTCCGTTTTCTCCGTGTTTTCCTGTGCCTGCTGCTGTACGCTGTTCTGCAGAGCTGCTAACGTCAGTTCACTGCTGTCCACCATTCCCAGCTGTTCCGCACGTTCTCTGATCTGATCATCTGTCAATATCTGTGTCTCCTGCCCCTGACGGTGAGAAAAGCTGATTCCCAGGATCAATGCGGTCACGATCATACCAATTCCAAGACCGCGCAGATAATATTTTAATTTCATTTCTGTCTCCGTCCTTAATTTCGTGATTACCTTCAGGCCTTATACAGGTCAATTACGAGTTTTACTTCTCCCACGCCCAGTCCGAGTTCCCTGGCTATTGCTACCGTGGATTTGCCCTGTCTGTGCATTTCAAGAATCTTCTCGTTATTGTTCTGCCCCTCCCGCACCGTCTCTCCCATAAATCCGATCTCGGGAGAATTCTCCGGCTGAATAAGAGGTTCTGTCTTGGGAGTATCCGCTATTTTCTCCTCCACCATCCCGGCGGTCTTATCTGTGACGGTCTTATCCTCAGCTACTTTATTTTCTGCTGTCTTGTTTTCCACCGCTTTGACCGCCTTATCCATTTTGGATATGGTGTCCTTAATGTTCGCGTGTTTGCTGTTCAGCATATCATATAAGAACATTGCTTCCTCATGATTTTTATGAATTTCCTGTAATACCGTATCGGAATATTCATTTACCGCCATGATTTTCTCGTTCGTCAGGCGTTCCAGCGATCTCTCCGCCTTTTCCACCACATCTTCTGAGGTTTCTTCCACTTTATCCTGCACCTGTGCACGGACTGTTTTCATTTCTTCCTCTATCAGACCGTGGATTTCCTGTTTTGCCGCATCTGTGTCGATTCTACCGGCGTCCGATCTGCCTGCCGGCAGTAAAAAACTTCCTATAAAAATTACAATTCCTACGATCAGCAGGATTACTTCTAAAATGTCCATCTTACTACGTTTCCTTTGTATTTTCAGATCTTGATGTCAAAACCACGATGCTGTTTTTGGATAACGACACCATCTTCCGGTTCTTTCTTTTTCCGGCGTTTATCTCCGCCGTTTCCGGCATATTCATTGTGTCCCTTCTCCTTGGCATCATATTGTCCGGTATACCAGTCCGCATTATCACTGCTGTGTACTTCTTTCGTAAGCTTTTCACTCTGTTTTTGAGACTGCTGTCCCAGAGTCATCTGTTGAAATGCCCCTTTATTGTCCTCATTCTGCTTCATCACGGAATAATCCTGTGTTCTGGGGATCGAAGCAATCTCCAACGAACCAAATGCCATATCTGTGCCTCTTTTCTGCTATATTGCGGTAGCCTTAACATCTCCGTCGATCCGTTCAAATCTACAGTACTGGTAAGTATTTTTCACCTGCATGGAGGAATCCCCGATAATGATCGTAGTCCCCGGATACACCTCTCCCTTGACGATGACAGCGGCCTTTTCCTGTGGATTGAACTCCATCTGCAATTCCTGCATGCGCGCGTTTTTCTCCGCCAGGCTCTTTTTCTGTGTCTCCATCGTTGCTGCGGAATTCCGGATATAATTCAGCTGGTCCGGAGTAAAACGCACTCCTCTGTTTTTTTTCTCTGCAAAGCTGGCAAGAATCGGTTGAATGCTCCGGATATTTTTAACGATCTCCGAAATTTCTTTCTGGAGCTTCATATATTCTGCTTTTTTCTCCGGGTCCACTCCGACCTCTACCACGGTCGGAGCCCCCAGTGTCGCCCCCAGAGTCTTCACTTCGATTCTCTGACCGGCACGTACATGCCCCCCGGTGATAAAGCCTCTTTTACCGGTTACCTGGATCTCCGTAGCTGCCGTCACATTGCTATGCAGAATTGACTCCGTATTCACGTAACCACCGGCACTGACCGTCGCATTTTCGAGGAATTTGGCAACGATATCACCACCGGCCCTCAGGTTACCTTTTGCCATACCGTTCATACCACGGGCAATGATAATGTTTCCTCCAGCCTCGATGCAGGCACCCTCTACCACACCGCTTATGATCACATTGCCACCGGCCTTGATCACAAAATTGGAAGAAACATTGCCACGCACCTGCACGCTTCCTTCAAATTCAATATTTCCTGTGGACAGATCTACATTCTCTACTTCATAAACATCGGATACAAATACTTTGCCCTCTACCAGTGACACATGACCGTCCACCAGAGAAGTAAGTTTTTTTCTGTCCTCTGAGATTTCAATATTATGTCCGAATTCCAGATGTGCTTTCTTCACCTGTCTGGGGCGGATTTTGGCTCCCTGCACCGTTATTCCGTATTCCCCTTCATCTTCCGGAATGATTTCCGCCAGGAGCTGTCCCTTTCTGCAGGGGTTGATCATATTCAGGTGGAAATAATCCACGGTGCCGTCATCTTTTAATGTAGGCTGTGCATGAACATCCGTATTAAAATAATACCTGACAGACGCATCCGTACCATGTCTCGGTTCTTTTCCTTTGGCCACGATCAGATCTGTACTATAAATCCCGTCCGACATAAAATGATCCTGCAGAACGTTCATCTGTATTCCGTAGACAATGTTCCGGTATCTGAGATCCCGGATCACACTGTCCATGGTTGTTCTTTTCCCGCTTTGTGATGCCGGATAGAATCGAAGAATCACCTGCATATTATCCTGGCTGACCTCGATACTGTAGGTTTCTTCCAGTGCCGGGCAATCCTTTCTCTCCAGAAAGCATACCGTATCTTCCCCCGACAAAATTGCTTTTTTAATTGCCATGGGATCATACGGCACAGATTCCCGTTCAAGATAATTCAACACCTCCTGGAGATTCACGTCCGCTCCTCCGTCCTTTGGTTGAAATATCTGTAGCCCATAACCTCCCGGTGCATTTACGAGCTGAAAATAGCCATTCTGCATGCATTTTCTCCTCTTACCCAATCTGCGGGTCAAACATTCTTATAAAAGTCCCATATAATTTCCCATTTTTGTCTTCATTTTCTGCAGAGCTCTCGTATGCAGCTGGGAGACTCTGGATTCCGACACTTCCAATATATTACTGATCTCTTTTAGCGTAAGATCTTCGTAATAATACAGTGTAACTACTTTCTTCTCTTTCTCTGTCAAAAGTTCCAATGCTTCTCCGAGTACTTTTGTCAGCTCTTCCTTCTCAACGCTCTCTTCCGGACCGTCAAATCTGGCCGTGGTATGTCTGCTATAATCCTGCGAGACATCGCTTCCCTGATCCATATATTCATTCAGTGACACCAGTCCCGTAATTTTCATCTGCGACTGCCAGTCCAGATATTCCTCCGCGGATATTCCCAGACCCATAGCAATATCTTCATCTGTTGCGCTGCGTCCCGTAGTCTGTTCCACTTCCTTGATGACAGCGTCAATCTTCTTCTGTCTCTGGCGAATCGTCCGAGGTATCCAGTCCATTTTACGAATCTGATCCAGAATGGCTCCACGGATACGCAGACTGGCATAGGTCTCGAATTTTACTTCTTTGAGGCAATCAAATTTGTCAATTGCATCAATCAAGCCAAAGATCCCATAGCTGACCAGATCCTCATAGTCTACGTTGTATCCCAGATACATGCTCAGTCTTCCGGCCACCACTTTCACCAGGGGGGCATACTCCAGTATCAGCTGCTCCCTGGTCTCCGGTCGCTTATTAGCAGCATATTCTTCTAATAACCTTTTCTTACCGGCTTCATCCATTTGACTCGCTTACACCCTTCTGTTGTGCATCTTCCGATACAGCATCTTCTTGTTCCGCCTTCTCTTCCTGTTCCTGTTTTGCCTTTTCCTCGTTCTGCCTGTCAAAGTGATCCAGCAGAAGCCGGACACCGCTTCCAAGACAGTAAAACAAAAGCATCACAGCAAACAGTGCCACCAAACTTGCCAATACCGAGTAAGCCTGTACCATCGTAACAATACAGGTACAGGCGCCGGCTGTCAGCATCAGGATCAATGGCATATTCTTTCTGTTCATAATTTTCTTCCATTCCAATATTTATCAGATGACTGATTCATCTCTTCCTACCGCACGGATATAAAATTCTCCGGTCTCCGGATAAAATGTAACGGTTCTTCCGTAGTTTTTGCCTGTATCCTCTGCTAAAATAGGGATATTGATTTCCTTCAATTTCTTCTTAACAGCCTGCACATTTCGCTCCCCCACCTGCATCATGTCGTTACGACCCTGAAATGTAAACATGGTAGCGCCACCGGCAATCTTAGCAACCATTCTTGCCTTTCTCGCACCAAGTTTTTCCATCTGGCGTACCAGTTCATCAATTCCCGTATCCGCAAATTTTGCAATATTCTGGCTACTGTTACGTATCGTAGTGCTGTCCGGCAGCATAATATGCGCCAAACCGCCTATTTTCGTCACCGGATCGCGGATTGCAATTCCCACACAAGATCCCAAGCCCAAAGTCGTCACTCCGTCGGGACTTACGCAGGTCTTCAGATCCGCCATTCCTACCTTAATAATCTCGCTCATTCTGCTCCCCTTCTTCTGCCTCTTAGCACCTTATGCAACAGATATTCCCAAAGACGATAATATCTTGGGATAGGATTCAATATCGGGAACCAGAATGAAATAACCGTCAATCTCCACCTCATCGTAAAACTGAGACTGGATCAGTAAAATCTTATCTCCCAAAGTTCCAAATTCAATTGCCGGAACGCTTAGGATCGCTCCCGCCATATCCAGCGTCAGAGAAGGCGGGGTAGGGATAATCGTCAGGTTCGTAAGAGTCGACAGGGAATTCAGATAGGCTCCCGTGATAATGTTGCCGATCTCCTGCATTGCAGAAAATTCAATCTCTGAAAAACCTTCCGGCTGTACCATATCTCCAAGGATCTTATGGAGAAGATGTTTTGCGCTGTTCTGTTCCACCAGGAACATCATGCTTCCGGTAATGTCTCCTTCCACCCCCAGGAAAACACCGATCATCACCTGTTCCTCTCCTCCCATCAGTGCTCCGACTTCATTAAAATCCAAAAGCTTTACCTGCGGTACTTTCATATCCACCTTGCAGTTTAACATCTGGGAGAGTGCTGTCATAGCGTTGCCTGCACCTATGTTTCCAATTTCTTTTAAAACATCCAGATATGTTTCCGAAACTTTCTCTAAACTCAGATCTCCCATGGATCCATCTCCTTTATGCGTTTTCCTCCAGTGTAATGGAATTCAGATCCAGAAGAGAGATCAGTTCCCCATTGTGTTTTCCTACGCCTGTAATAAAACTCTTTTTATTCTCACCGGCATTCTGAGACATTTTTTCAATCTCGCTGGTACCGAGAGTGACAACTTCCTTCACTTCGTCCACAATTATGCCGACACTGCCCTGCTGTTCCAGTTTCAGAATGATAATTCTGGTAGCACGGGTCAATTCGTCTGCCTCCAGTCCCATTTTCAGTCGGAGGCTCATTACCGGCAGTACTTCTCCACGCAGATTAATAACACCTTTCAGATATGCGGGTACCTTGGGTACTCTGGTAATGTGCTGCATTCTGACAATGTTGTCTATGTAACGGATATCAATGCCGTACTGCTCATCACCGAGGCGGATCACAATATACTGGAAAAATTCCTCCTCAATTTTACGCTCATCTCCGGCTTTTAACGTATTTTTCATGCTAAGTTCTTCCATAATCGTCATCTCCCTCCTTACAGTAATGCATTTGCATCCAGGATCAGTGCCACTTCACCGTCACCCAAAATCGTTGCACCGCTGATAAATTTACACTGCTTGATATATTTGCCAAGAGATTTGATAACGATCTCCTGCTGACCGATCAGTTCATCGATCACAAGACCTGCCATTTTGTCTCCCTTCTTGACGATTACCACAATCAGATTATCCTCGGTAGATCTGGTACTTTCCACATCCAGTACTTCCGTCAGACGGATCAGGGGAATTACCGTTCCTCTTAAGTTGATCACTTCTTTGTTCTCTACCAGTTTGATATCCTTCGGTGAGATATCTTCGATGGTCTGAATGGATCCCAGGGAGATCGCATACTTTTCTCCACCTACGACTACCATCAGTGCCTGAATGATTGCAAGGGTCAGAGGCAGACGGATCGTCCAGGTACTTCCCTCTCCCCATTTTGATTTCACTTCTACTTCACCGCTTAAGGATTCGATCTTGGACTTCACGACATCCAGTCCCACGCCTCTTCCCGATACATCGGTTACTTTTTCGGAAGTGGAGAAACCGGGCTGGAACAGCAGATTGATAATATCCTTCTCCGACATATTTGCTGCCTGTTCTACGGTTACCAGATTACGTTCGATTGCTTTATTCTTAACAGCTTCCACATCAATACCGTTACCATCATCTCTTACCTCGATGACTACGTTATTGCCATCCTGATAAGCATCCAGGAAAATAGATCCCTGCTCGGGCTTGCCGCGCTGTGCACGAACTTCTGCGGATTCCAGACCGTGGTCAGCGGAATTACGCAACAGATGCATCAGAGGATCCCCGATCTCATCCACCACGGTACGATCCAGCTCGGTCTCCTCACCGGTCATATACAGTTCCATCTTCTTGTCCAGCTTCTTAGACAGATCACGGATCATTCTGGGGAACTTCACTACAACGCTTTCGATAGGTACCATTCGTACCTTCATTACGGATTCATGCAGATTGGTTGTCACATTTTCCAGATATTCGATCTGCTCATTGAATGCCGTATTGTTGCCATGGTCATTGCTGGAAGCAGCTACCAGAGAGTTTTTGGCAATGATCAGCTCACTTACGAGATTCATCAGAGAATCCAGTTTCTCGATGTCTACACGTACAGTACGGTTGACCACAGGCTTGCTCACCTGTTTTTTCTCCGGAGCTTTAGCAGCCGCAGGCTTCTTCTCTTCTTTTCTCGTTTCAGTCTTTGTCTCGGCTACTTCTTCTTTTTTCTCCTGTGCGGGTTCCTGTGTCTCCTCTTCGGAATGATAATTCTTGGTCTTCTCCAGTTCCAGAACCGCACCGGTCACCTGTGCGATCTCGGATACGCTTTCCGCTGCCTTGATCACATCATCCAGGGAATAATCGGACAAAACGATCAGAGTGAAATCTTTATCGAACTTTTCGTCTTCCACATCCTGTGCGCTGGGTACGGAGACGATGATCTCTCCTTTTTCCTCCACAGCCTTGAACACCAGGAAAGCTCTTGCCGCCTTCAGGATACAGCTGTCCTGTACCACAACATTAATACCGTATACATTTTTGCCCTGTTTCATAGCTTCTTTGATCACGCGGATCTGGCTGTCATCAAACGCAATGCCATTCCATTTTTCCGCACCTGTTCCGGTGCTCTCCGCTGCGGGTGCTGTTGCTTTTTCTTCCTTTGCGGGCTGCTCCTGTCCGGTCTTGTTGGCGTTCAAAATATCATTCAGGGCTTTGATCAGATTTTCATTGTCATTGGTTCCCTCATCGGAGGTCTCCTGGATGTTGTTTTTATACTCATCCAAAGCGTCCAGGCACTGGAACAGTACGTCGATCATTTCCGGTGTCACCTTAATATTGCCGTTACGCACTTCCGAAAATACATTTTCCATATCATGGGTCAGATTCTGCATCCGCTTATAGCCCATGGTTCCCGCCATACCCTTCAGGGAATGTGCCGCACGGAATATTTCATTGATATTATCCATATTCTCGGGATCTGACTCCAGTTCCAGAATCTGTGTATTCAGGTTCTGCAGATGTTCATTTGTTTCATCCAGAAAAATTTCAAGATATTGGCTTACGTCCATCTTTTCCTCCATTCTGCCGATCACAGCATTGCCGGAAACGGCATATATTACTTAATTTACTCCTACATGCAGTATGATTTCCTGGGCGATCTGGTCTAACGGTACCACCTGATCTGCCAGTCCTGCCGTAATAATACTCTTGGGCATTCCAAATACAATGCTTGTCTCCTGATCCTGTGCGATCACGTATGTTTTCCTGGAAGTTCTCAATTTACCGATCCCTTCCGTTCCGTCCGCACCCATTCCGGTCATAACTGCACATACAACCGTATCAAAGCGGCTGTCCTGCAGGGATTCGTACATATAATTGGCACAGGGTCTGACTCCTTCCCTGTAAGGTTCTTCCGATAAATGCAGTGTATGACGTCCGGCCGGTGAGGTTACCACATGGAGGTGCTTTCCTCCCATGGCGATATAGACCCAGCCCTTTTTCAGTTCTTCCCCCTCTGCTGCCTCTTTTACATGAATCTGGCTTAAATTATCCAGTCTCTCTGCAAGAGATGCTGTGAATCCTGCCGGCATATGCTGTACTACCAGTACCGGTGCATCCAGATTGGCCGGTAACAGAGGGATCACCGATTGCAGCGATTTCGGACCTCCCGTGGAGCTTGCAATTGCCACCACTTTGTTGCCGCCCACACTGACCGGGTGATGATTGATGATCTTCATCATCTCCCTGACTGTGCCCTTCTCTTCGGAAATTATCTTTTCCTCATTGAATGACGGCATTCTGCCGTTAGCCACAACATTCAGTGTCCGTAAAAACTCTCTGCGGAAATTCTCTCCCCGGCAGTCGACTGCACTGTCCGGCTTATGTACGAAATCAAGAGCTCCCAGTTCCAGTGCATCCAGGGTGGTTCTGGCACCTTCCATAGTGTCGGTACTCGCCATCATCACTCTTGCCGGTATCTTGTATTTTCGCAATTCCTGCAACAGCTGCAGTCCGTTCATCCTCGGCATATTCACATCCAGGACAACCGCGTCATAACTGTTTCTGCTCAACAGATCAAAAGCTTCTAATCCGTCTTTTGCTCTGTCAACTACCTGAAACCTTATGTCTGCATCTATTATATCACAGAGCACTCTTCTCATGAGTGCAGAATCATCTACAACCAATATTTTTTTTGGCATCAGTTCAGTCTCTCCTTCTTACGGCTCTTACGCTCTTCTTCAAATATAAACCGAATAATCTCTTCTCTGGTATTTACATCCAGATTGTAGTACTGGACTCTGTGTTCAAACATTCCCCTCCGGTTTTCCAGTTCCTTGACTGCTAAAACCTTTCCGACCACATCATATTTTTTTCTTTCCCCATCTTTTAGCAGATGGTAGCTGCACAGGATCAGGCTCCCGGGTTCATATTTCTGAGATGACAGGAAGCGCAATCCGCCACCACTGATATCTACGATCACACTATGCTTTAACGGAAGTCCCGGCTGAAGCTCATAAGGTGAATTTTTCTCCAGTGCCTCGATTTCTTCTTCCTCCAGATTCCGCGCACACATATCCAGTGCACAACTGAACCGATAATATTCTCTCCGCTGATATTTGCGCAGATTGCTGGTCAGTTCCATCACCAGCACATATACATTATTACTTTTGTAACGATCTACGATTCTGGAAAAACACTGATACAGACTATTCTCTTCGAAAAATACCATATCATATTCGCTTTCCACCGGCAGAAGGATCAGTCTGGTCTGTTCCATTGGCATGGAAATCTCCAGTGTATCCTCCGATAGGATCTGCAGTACACGGCTCTGGTAAACCTTTGTCGTATTTTCGGCTCCGGATTCTCCCAATCCATGTTCCAGCGCCCGAAGCTCTACTTTAGAACCTTCTTCCACAAATCTGGACAACATAATTTTGTACCTCTCTTATCTGGACTGTTTTGCAGCTCCGTTTCTGGTCCCTATAATATGGGAGAAAAAAGCTGCCATTCCGCGCTTCGGTTGTTCTTCCTGTGTTTTATCGCACAATTTCTCCGCAATTCTCTGATATGCCTGACTGGATTTTGCTCCCGGATTCTGTATCGACACAGGCACCTGCTGCATTACAGCCTGCACCACCTGGGGATCCTGTGGTACACACCCCAAATATTCCATGGAGGTCTTAAGATATCTGGTAACCACTGCATTCAGCTTATCAAACAGCACCTGGCCTTCTTTTACATTTTCCACTCTGTTTGCCACCATTTTGACCTTGGTATAGGCCTCTTCATATCTCGGATGTCGGTACAACGCCTTTAACAAAGAGTAAGAATCCGTAATGGAAGTAGGCTCCGGCGTCGTCACCAGCAGCACCTCGCCGCTCGCCACCAGGAATTCTAATACGCTGTCCGATATTCCGGCTCCTGTGTCCACTATGATCACATCCGTAAGGGCATCCAGCTCGGCCAGATTCTGTATAATGCAGGTAAGAGCATCTTTTCCCAGATTTGACATTCCGGCAATTCCGGATCCTCCGGAGATAAATCCCACTCCCATAGGACCCTGGGTTATGATGTCACTGATACTTTTTCCTTCGTATACCAGATCACATAAGTTATGCTTTGGCACTGCACCAAACATAATTTCAATATTCGCCAGTCCGAAATCTGCATCTAAAATAACGACCCTTTTTCCCATTTTACGAAATTGAATTGCCAGATTGATAGACATATTGGATTTTCCAACGCCACCTTTTCCGGAGGTGACAGTTATGACTCTTGCAGTCGGTCTTATCTGCTTATTTGCTTTAATAATCCTTAACTGTTCCGCCTGATCCATTTTCCCGCGCCTTTCTGTCTAAGCTTTATTCCTTTCCACCAAGGATCTGTTTTACCGTCTTCTGTGGATTGAATACTTCCATGTCATCCGGAACATTCTGTCCACAGGTCACATAAGCGACCGGTGCACCGGTATAAAGCCTCATATTCAGCAGATTCCCCACTGCCTCCGTTTCATCCAACTTGGTAAAGATCAGCTCATAATCCGCGATCTTACCATAACAGTCTGCAATTCTCTGAAGATCCCTATATTTGGTAGTTGCACTGAGAACCAGAAACACATGATAGTTTCCGGGGTCTTTCAGTGCTCCCACCATTTCCTTCATTTTCTCCAGCTGATCCGCATTCTGATGTGATCTCCCCGCTGTATCTATAAAAATATAATCACAATCCCAATAATCCTTCACTGCAGTCTGCAGTTCTTCCGGGGTATAGATGACCCGGAAAGGTGTCTCCAAAATATTGGCATAGGTTCTTAGCTGCTCTGCAGCCGCAATACGATAGGTATCTGCGGTTAACAGTGCCACTTTCTTTTTATCCTCCACACAATATTTTCCTGCCAGCTTGGCAATGGTAGTTGTCTTACCCACTCCCGTAGGTCCGATAAATAATACAATCCTCGGTCCGTCCGCAGAGGGCATAATCCCTTCTGGCTTTCCGAATTTCAATACCATCTTCTGATAAATATTAGCCAGAAGATAATCAAAGGGCAGGTCTGCTTTTTTGGTTTTAGAGGCATCTTCCAAAATACTGTTTACGTATTTCTCGTCCATCTCGTTATCCAACATTTTATTATACAACAGCCGGATAAATTTATCCTGTTCCGGATTCTGCTCTTCCTCTTTCTTCTCCGGGGGTTCCGCTTCCGAATCCTTTTTCTCTTTTTCTTCACTGACTGTTTCCCGGTGGGTTCCTATCTCCTCCCCGGTCGCCTGTCTGCTGTTTAACTGACTCTCCAACAGTGTCTGCAGACTGTCCAGCTTTTTTTCTATATTCTCTGTACTGTTTCTGACAAACAGATTTCTGTTCTCCGCCGGTGCATCCGTCGTGCGCGTAATACTTCCATATTGCGGTTTCTGAGGTTTTTCCTCCTCCAGTGCAGCAGTAATCTCTATCTGCTTCGGAGACAGAAATGCAAAAAATCCCTTCTTTTTTACTTCCCTTACATTCATGATCACGAGACCGCTTCCAAGTTCTTTTTTCGCAGCTTCTGTAGCTTCTGCTTCCGTTTTCCCCGTGTATTTCTTGATGATCATATTACTCCTCACTCCTGCGTCGGTTCACTCTTCCTGTTATGCTGTGACCATTCCCACAGATTGTAATTCTACATTTGATTCCACTTCATTGTAAGATACCACGACCAGATCCGGATAATAGTCTTCCGTCAGTCGTTTGAAATACATTCTCACAATGGGTGATGTCATAATAATTGGGGTTTTTCCCATATTTTCCAGCTTTTTGATCTCTTCACCCACAGCGTTCAGTATCGCCTTGCTTCTGGCAGGATCCAGATTCAAGAAAGCTCCCGTCTCCGTCTGTTTTACGCTGCCCATAATTTCCTGTTCGATCTTCGGATCCAGTGTCAATACACTTGTCGTCTCATGGGAAGGGAAATATTTCGTAGAAATCGCTCTCTTGAGGCTCTGTCTTACATATTCCGTAAGGATATCCGTATCCCGCGTCGTTGGCGCATAATCGGCCAGGGTTTCCAGTATTGTCAGCAGATCTCTGATGGATATTCCTTCTTTTAACAGATTCTGCAACACTTTCTGTATTTCACCCAGTCCAAGCAGCTTGGGTACCAGTTCTTCCACGAGGGAAGAATTGTTCTCTTTTACGTTGTTGATCAGGTTCTGAACATCCTGTCTGGTAAGCAGCTCTGCAATATGCTGACGAATGATCTCTGTCAGGTGCGTAGCAATGATCGAGGGAGGATCTACTACTGTATATCCCAGACTCTCCGCACGTTCTCTCTGTCCTTCCGTGATCCAGATCGCCGGCAGGTGGAAAGAAGGCTCAAAAGTAGGGATTCCTGTGATCTCTTCCTCTACATACCCGGGATTCATGGCCATATAATGGTCAAACAGTATCTCTCCCTCACTGACCTGAATTCCCTTGATTTTAATAATATACTGATTCGGGTTCAGCTGAATATTATCCCGCAGTCGGATAATAGGTACCACCGTACCAAGTTCCAATGCTATCTGTCTTCGGATCATCACGACACGATCCAGCAGGTCACCACCTTGGTTCACATCCGCCAAAGGGATAATTCCGTAACCGAATTCCAATTCGATCGGATCCACCTGCAGCAGGCTGTTGACATTTTCCGGCTGTCGTATCTCCTCCGCAGCTGCTTCCTCACTGTCTACTTCCTGTTCAATCTTTGCCGTCTCAATCGTGCCCTCAATATTTCTCGCCACAATGATAAATACCAGGCCAAGACCCACGAACAGGATCGTGTTCAGTTGTGTCACAAATCCTAAAACAGCCAGCATTGCCCCTACCAGGTACAGTGCTTTCGGCACACCGAACAGCTGGCTTACCAACGTAGTGCCAAAGTCAGCATCCTTGCTTCCTTTGGTCACAAGAATACCGGTGGAAAGTGAAATCAGCAGAGAAGGGATCTGGCTTACCAGACCGTCACCAATGGTCAGGATCGCATATTTGTTCAGGGCCGCTGTAATATCCATTCCCTGCCTGGTCATTCCCATAATAATACCACCCACGATATTGATCGTGGTGATCAGAAGACCCGCTACCGCATCTCCCTTTACGTATTTTACGGCACCATCCATGGAACCGAAAAAGCTTGCCTCTTCCTGGATCTTCTCTCTGCGTCTCTTGGCTTCCGCATCCGTGATGGCTCCGGTATTCAGATCCGCATCAATTGCCATCTGCTTACCGGGCATTGCATCCAGGGTAAATCTTGCGGTTACTTCAGACACTCGCTCGGAACCTTTATTGATTACCATGAACTGGATCAATATCAGAATAATAAAGATGATAACGCCGATGACCAGGTCGCCGCCGCCTACGAATTCACCGAAGGTCTCCACGACATTACCGGCATTACCATCCCGCAGGATCAGTCTGGTGGAGGAGGTGTTCAGTGCTATTCGGAAAATCGTAGTGAACAACAGCATGGTGGGAAAGAACGACATATCCAGCACTTCCTTGCTGAACATGGTGGCGAACAGAACCGTCAACGCAATGGAAATATTGACAGCCAGCAATATATCCAGAAGCCAGGCCGGAATCGGTACAATAAACATGATAATGGCAGCCATGATATAGATTGCTACACCCACATCCGCTTTTCTCATTTTCATATGTGCCTGACCTCCTTTCTGTCTTTTTTGTAAATTCTTCTTAAGTTATATCTTCCCCTGCAGATGATATACAAATGCCAGCACTTCCGCCACTGCCTGATAAAGCTCCGGAGGGACTGCCTGTCCCACATCCACATTGGCATACAGCATTCTGGCCAGGGGTTTATTCTCTACGATTTCTATCTGATGGTCTCTGGCGATCTCTTTGATCTTAGCCGCCAGATAATCTTCTCCTTTAGCGATCACAATGGGAGCATCCGCCACCTCCGGATCGTATTTTATGGCAACCGCATAATGCGTAGGGTTCGTAATAACGACATCTGCCTGGGGGAGATTCTGCATCATTCTACGCTGGGAGGCTTCCCGCATTCTCTGCCGGATACGGCCTTTGATCTGCGGATCTCCTTCCTGCTGCTTATATTCTTCTTTTACTTCCTGCTTGGTCATTCTCATGTCCCTGCTGAATTTTACCTTCTGATAGATAAAATCAGCTGCCGCAATGATCATGTAGATCAGTGATATTCTGATTCCGAGATCCGTCACCGTATTCCCGATCAGTCCGATCGCCTGCATCAGATCCAGATCATATAGCTGATACAACAGGGGCCATTTATTCTTCAGATAATTATAGCATATGTAAACGATCAGTCCAATCTTCAGGAGGGATTTGATCAGTTCTACCACTGAGTTGACTGAAAATATTCTCTTAAATCCGGACACCGGACTCATTTTGGAAAACTTCGGCTGCAATGTTTTTCCGGTGGGATGCCATCCTACCTGGACCACATCACTTAAAAAAGCAATCAGGAAACCGATCAGCAGAAGCGGTGCCATGATCACTACGGCTTCCAGCATCATTTTTCGGAATACCAGTGTGGTATCCTGTTGCGGCATATTGCCATGCCAGAACGTTACCACCTCGGGAATCTTCTCATAAATAACCGTAAAAACATTCATGAACTGATATCCCATATTTCCTACCCATAGTTTCAGTACCAGGAACACCGCCAGTAATCCAAGCCCATTAGCAACCTCACGGCTTTTGGCAACCTGTCCTTCTTTTCTGGCATCTGTTAATTTTTTCTCGGTAGCAGGTTCTGTCTTCTCCCCGCCCTGGCCTTCTGCGGCAAAGAATTGCAGATTATATTCTAAGCTCACATCATACCTCCGATAAAAGATACTACCATCTTCTTCATTTCCTGATACACAAAATCCGCTGCCCCAGGCAACATTCCGGCCGTAAGGAACAGGGCAGACAATCCCGCCAGCACCTTCAGCTGAATTCCCACCGCAAACATATTCATCTGCGGTGACACCTTGGCCAGCACACCTAAAATGGCATTTAACAGCAATGTCACACAAAAAATCGGCAATACAATGCGAAAGCCGATCAGAATATAATCATTCATAAATTCTATCATGGAGTTCAGCAGACTGTCCGCATGAAAAGTTACACCGTTTATGGGGATCAGTGTAAAGCTGTCTGCAAGTGCTCCAAACAGATAGCGGTACATTCCGGAAGCGATCAGCATCAACATAAAGGAATACTGATATAACACACCGGTGATACTGGTACTCTCTCTGGTAGCCGGATCCATCAGGGTTGCCATGGACAGGCCGGTCTCCATATCTGCAATGGATCCGGCGAAATTCACGATCGCCATGCAGATATTCGCGCCGAATCCGATCAGAAGTCCGGCAATTGCCTCTTTCATGACGATCACGGCATACTCCATCACCGTATCAAATACAACCGCATCTGCCGGTGTCAGTGTTTCATACAGCAGGATCGATGTAAAAAAACTGATACCGATCCGGATCCTGGCAGGAGTATCGTTCATTCCAAAATACGGTGCTATGTATACAAAACAGGATACCCTGACAAAAATCAATAAAAAATATTCAAGATCATATATCGAAAACGAAAAATCTATCATGAAGTCATCCCGTCACCTGTGTACATACTGGCTGAAACTCGACCAAAGCTGTACTGTATATTCTACCATAGTATTCATCATCCAGCTGCCAAGCAGGATCAGCGTCAGGAAGATCGCTATGATTTTAGGTACAAATGTCAATGTCTGTTCCTGAATGGATGTCACCGTCTGAAAAATACTGATGATCAGACCCACGATCAAAGACACCAGAAGTACAGGAAGCGATACCTTGATGATCACATAGAGTGCATTATTAGTCATTTCAGATACTGCATCAATCGTCATAGTAACACCTCACCTTCCGATTAATAGAACGTCTGCACCAGCTGACCTATGATCAGTGCCCATCCATCTGCCAGAACAAACAGCAGTATTTTAAAGGGCATGGAAATCGTCGTAGGCGGCAGCATCATCATACCCATACTCATCAAGGTCGACGCCACTACCATATCGATCACAATGAAAGGAATATAAATCGTAAATCCGATCCAGAATGCAGTACGCAATTCACTGATCATAAAACTCGGTACCAGCACGGAATTGGGAATATCCTCCAGGGTTCCATCCCACTCCAGTCCGGCAATATCCATAAAAAGTTCTACGTCCTTTACCTGTGTCTGCGGATACATGAACTCCCGCAAGGGAGCCATTCCTTTTTCCAGTGCTTCACTCTGGTCGATGGTTCCCGCTTCAAACGGCTGGATCGCCTCTTCATTGATTCTCGTAATGGTAGGCTCCATAATAAAAAATGTCAGGATCAATGCCAGACCGATCAGGATCTGATTGGGCGGTGCTGTCTGCGTATTCAATGCCGATCTGGTAAAGTGCAGCACAATGATGATCCTGGTAAAAGAGGTCATCATAATGATAATGGTCGGTGCCAGTGCAATCAGTGTCAGAGTGATCAGAATTCTCAGTGCTCCATTGATCTGACCGTTCCCATTATTGTAGGTAATGCTGACCGTATTGGCTGTATTCAACGACCCTACTTCCTCATGGGTAGTCGCCGTTCCGGCAGGATTGATCACTGTGGAGACCTCTGTGTCTCCCGTAAGATGTCTTTCCGAAGCCTGTGCCTTTATCGGTACGCAAATACACAATATGCCCACCGTGACCAGCAGGCATACCATATACGTTGCAATCTTAAATTTATTACTCCAGTTAATGATCTTGTTCTTCATTCTCTTTCTTAGCCGCACGTTTCAATAACTCCCGGAAGCCAGAAGTATTATCTGTTGTTGTCTTGTCCTTCAGCTGCCCGGCAGGAATTTCTCCCAGATTTGTTACGGTATCTTTGCAGACCGCAATCGCAAAATAGCTTTCGCCAATGCGAACCAACTGGATATATTTGTTGTTGGCGATCCGGACGGTCTCCAATACTTCAATATTCCCCGCTGCACCCTGCTGCTTCTGATATCCGGCAATCCATTTTGTCACCAGCGCAGTCACCGCCAGTACCGCCACAAAGATCAGCAACACTGTGATGAATTGCGCATAACTGTCTGTTTTTCCGGTAAGTATGATCATTAACCCACTACCTTTTTCACTGCTTCAATAACACGTTCAGCCTGGAAGGGCTTTACAATGAAGTCCTTGGCTCCGGCCTGAATGGACTCAATAACCATTGCCTGCTGTCCCATAGCTGAACACATAATTACTTTTGCTCCGCCGTCGATCTTTTTGATCTCTTTCAATGCCTGGATTCCATCCATCTCAGGCATAGTGATATCCATAAGTACCAGATCAGGATTTACCTCTTTGAACTTTTCCACTGCCTTCAATCCGTTTTCTGCTTCTCCTGCCACATTATAACCGTTCTTGGTCAGAATGTCCTTGATCATCATTCTCATAAATGCTGCATCATCACAGATTAAAATATTCTTAGCCATTTAATTTTCCTCCGTTTATTTGGTCTGTTCTCTGCCTACTTTATAATCTCCGTAATTCGTACGCCAAAACTCTCTTCAATTACAACAACTTCTCCCTTGGCTACGAACTTGCCATTCACCAATACGTCGATCGGCTCACCGGCAATACGGTCAAGCTCTATGATCGTTCCCGGAGAGAAGTCCAGAATATCGGATATGGATTTTGTCGTTCTGCCAAGCTCCACCGTTACTTCCAGTGGAACATCTTTGATCAGTCCGATATTCTCCTGTCCGGTAGTGCCCATATTGTCATTCGAAAAGCTCTGGAACTGCGCAGGCTGTACATTCACATTCTGTCCCGGCATTCCCATCATGCCCATCTGGTTCATGCTGTTCATGCCCATGTTGCCCATCTGGTTCATGCCGTTCATGCCCATATTGCCCATCTGGTTCATGCCGTTCATGCCCATGTTGCCCATCTGGTTCATGCCCATGCTGCCCATCTGGTTCATACCATTCATGCCCATGTTACCCATCTGGTTCATGCCGTTCATGCCCATGTTGCCCATCTGGTTCATGCCATTCATGCCCATGTTGTTCATCTGGTTCATGTCATTCATGCCCATGTTACCCATCTGGTTCATGCCGTTCAGATTCGTATTGTTCATCTGCGTCTGATTATCAGTACCCGGTGCAGGAATCTGCGCTGTGGTATTGGTATCATTCTCCGGCTGTGCAGGCTTTTTCTCTGTCACTTCATCAATGTTAGCCATCTGCGTATTGATAAATGTCTCTACCAGCTTACGGGCAAAATCTATGGGATACAGCTGCATGATAGTGCTGTCCACCAGATCATCAATCTGCATGCGAAAAGAGATCTTTACAAAAGTACCGCCCAAAAATGGGGAAATTTCTTTGCCGTCTTTTACTTCTGTCAGGTCGAACAGGGAAGACTCAGGCGGGCTGATGTCGATCACCGTCTGCAGCAGCGTAGATAGTGAGGTGGCTGCTGATCCCATCATCTGATTCATTGCCTCGGAGATCGCACTCAGATGCAGCTCTCCCAGTTCTCCTTCTGTATTGGTACCGTCACCGCCCATCATCAGGTCGGTGATCACTTTTACATCATGCTCTTTTAACACCAGAATATTGGTGCCGTCCAACCCCTGTGTATACTTGATCTGAATAAATACGCAGGGCTTCTCGTAACTATCCAGCAAAGTCTTCCATGTGGCCAGTGTAACCACCGGAGTGGTAATATTTACTTTGCGGTTTACCAGTGAATATAATGTAGTGGCGGAAGAACCCATGCTGATATTGGCTACTTCGCCAATGGCATCCTTCTCCACATCTGTCAGTCCCTCTTCGTCTCCGACAGTCGGTGCCACATCTTTCGCATATCCATTATCCGTATTTTCAGCCGAGCTGCTGTCCTGAGGTGTCTCCGGCGATGCACCGCTGTCCGCGGTGTCCGACAGATCCATGCCTTGCAGCAGGGCATTTATCTCATCCTGAGATAACATCCCATCCATCGTTACTCCTCCTCTCTGATCACCGATGTGATCTGAACAGCATACGAATCTTTCTCTGTACCCGGTAATGCTGTGAACTTCTTAATATTGCCCACATACACTTCCATATCGGTATCCACTCTGGAATCCAGTCGAATACAATCTCCAACCTGCAGATTCAGAAAATCGCTTACGGAAATTGTGCTCTTGCCCAGCACCGCTTTAATGGGAACATCCACTCTGCGGATCATGGATTCAATGTACTCTTCGTAGTGTTCATCATGGTTCTCCTGCATTGTGGAGAACCAATATTTGGTGTTCAGTTTATCCATCACATCTTCCAGTGTAAAGAAAGGAAGACAGATATTTAACATTCCTTCTACATCCCCAATTTTCATGTTCAGGGTTACAATGGCGATCATATCGCTGGGAGCGATCACCTGCGCAAACTGGGGATTCGTCTCTAGCCTGCTTAAGACCGGCGAGATATCAACAACATTTTTCCAGGGTTCCCGTAACAATTGGGTGAACATTACCAATAATTTCTGTAATATTGTCAATTCAATATCTGAAAATTCCCTGCTTTTTTCCAAAGGCTGTCCGCTGCCTCCCAGCATACGATCAAGCATGGCATAGCACAGATTGGTTGCTATCTCAATAATGATATTGCCGTTAAGTGGTGCAAAATTAATAATGCCGAGTACCGACGGATTTGATAGTGCATTGGAGAATTCACTGAAAGTAACCGTCTCGGAACTTGCAACCGATACCTGTACGTTTTTACGCAGATATACCGGCAGGTTTGTCGATACCAGTCTGCTGTAATGTTCAAATATAATCTCCAATGTTCTTAAGTGTTCTTTGGAGAATTTGGTGGGACGACTGAAGTCATAATTTTTAACCTGCTTCTCATCCTCACCCTGAATCTGATCCACATCCAGATCTCCATCCGACAATTGTTTCAAGAGATTATCAATTTCGCTTTGTGAAAGTATATCACTCACAGGACCTCACCTCCTGTCATCTTATTTTTGTGGTTCATCAGCCGAATTTCACTCCACTGATTGCAACCTTATAGATGAAGTCGGATTGGAACAGATCCTGCACAGACTTCAGGATTTCCTCTTTCAAACCTTCCATATCCTCTCTGCACTCATCTTCCGTATGTGCGGAAACCGTAGCGGTAATGGCATCCTTGATCAGATTTTCATAGCCGGACAGTGTTTCACTGCTTCCGTAGGTCTTATAATCCTTGCTCTTTTTATTGATAGACAGCGAGACATCAAACATAATATAATCCTGCTTTGCTCCCGCCTCACTCTTCAGCGGGATCGTCATAGAATCCGCAATATTATATACTTCTGTATCCGTAAGAGGAACATTCGTCGTCCCCTCTGCTCCCGGAACCGTCAGTTCCAGATTCATGGCAGTCGTGATATTATCCACCAGCTGTGCCGTCTTCTTATTCGTTCCCACAATGCTTACCAGCATAACACCGGTCAACACAATATTCACGATAAGTAGTGCCAGGATCAGCACTGTCATCAGATTTTTCTTCATACTATTCTGCTTCCTTTCCCTGTCTGCCTTAATTTGCCGCAGAAGGATTATATATTCTGATCTCTACCCGTCGATTCTTACTTCTGCCCTCTTCTGTGGAATTGTCCGCCACGGGGGTGCGGTCTCCCATTCCCGCATGCCGGAGATTTGCAGGATTCAGTGAAGTATTATCCACAAGGTAATAAAATACAGATAGTGCACGTGCACTGCTCAGTTCCTCGTTATCAGCGAACCTCGCACTATGTATCGGAACATTATCCGTATGTCCCTCAATTTCAATTACAGAATCACTGCCATATCGTTCCAGGATCACTCCCACTTTGTCCAATACTGTCTTGGACTGTTCCTTCAGGGAATCGCTTCCGGAATCAAATAAAAGAGCTCCCTTCATAGAAAGCTGTACATATTGCGCTGTGAAAGATACATCCACCTGATCCGCCAGGCTGTCCTCATTTACAGCTTCCTGTACCATTTCGGACAGTTCTTCATTGTTTTGAAGATTTTTCTCATTCAGTGCCTCCTGCAGTGCCTCTGTGCTGTCATATTTCTCATAATTGTCGGAATCCGTTTCACTGTCCGCATTTCTTCCGGCATTACTGATATACTCATCCAGATCATTCAGCTGGCTGACGCCGTTACTGATCAATATTCCTTCACCTATGGCCGTAGAGCCGGCGTTAAAAATACTAAAAGCACTGTTAGACATTGCCGCAGCCATTTCATCCCATTTGTTGGCATCAATAGATGACATAGAAAACAGCATGACAAAGAAGCACAGAAGCAAATTCATCAGGTCACTGAAAGTGGACATCCATGCTGGTGAACCGGCAGGTGGATCTTCAGGCTTACGTTTTGCCATTAAGCTTCACCCCCCGCTTCTCCTTCTTCATCTGCACTTGTTCTGTCCTTCGGAGGAAGGAATGACTTTAATTTTTCCTCAATGACACGGGGATTTTCACCTGCCTGTATGGACAAAAGTCCCTCGATCATGACTTCCTTCTGCTGCATCTCTATCGCATTATCCGCTTTTAATTTATTGGATACCGGCGTACAGATCCAGTTAGCCAACAGGGATCCGTACAATGTAGTGATCAGTGCAACCGCCATGGCAGGTCCCAGTGTGGACGGATCATCCATATGATACAGCATATCTACCAGACCGATCAGGGTACCGATCATACCCCAGGCAGGACCCATGGCCGCCAGTGTATCCCAGAAGCCAATCGTATCCTTATGTCTACCCTCCACGCTGACCAGTTCCGTCTCCATAATCGCACGCACCAGTTCAGGATCAGTTCCATCGACGATCAGAAGAATTCCTTTCTTCAGGAAAGGGTCATCCAGGTCGGTTGCTGCTTCTTCCAACGAAAGCAGGCCTTCCTTACGTGCCACATTGGAAAGCTCT
>ERZ1026776.679-NODE-679-length-22490-cov-4.775084_pt1 | contig 22490 bp, 18 predicted proteins | sample MGYA00380125_ERZ1026776 | MGnify/ENA primary metagenome ERZ1026776 (study PRJEB33269, sample SAMEA4719761) | human gut metagenome | biome: human-associated habitat; feature: organic feature; material: feces | place: Cameroon | collected 2013-10 ...
CTCGTCGGCAGCGTCAGATGTGTATAAGAGACAGCATAAAAGCAAAGGAGTAGTATATGCAGTATAAGCTTGAGAATGATAACTTTAACGTGATAATTGATTCTAAGGGATGTGAGCTGATATCAGCGGTAAGAAAGCAGGATGAAAAGCAGTATATATGGAATGGCAGCCCGGACATCTGGAAAAGACATACACCTGTACTATTCCCGCTTGTTGGCAGATATAAGAATGATACGACTGTATACGGTGGAAAAGAGTATCATATGACACAGCATGGATTTGCAAGAGATTCTGAGTTTACATTGATACATCATGAGGACAACGTGATAACGATGCTTCTTACTTCTAGTGAAGCAACGAAGCAGATGTATCCCTTCGACTTTGAATTAATGATAACACACAGACTTAGCGGCAATAACATAAACACCATATGGGAGGTGAAGAATACAGGCGATAGTGTTATGTACTTCAGCATAGGAGGACATCCGGCATTCGTATGTGGTGACAGCGTGGAAGGCGCACAGATAAGGTTTGAAACAGAGGATAACAGGGTGAACTATAAGCTTTTATCACAGGAGGGACTGCTTCTTCCTAAGGAGTACTATCTTCCACTTGCCAATAATAATGTGACAATAACGAAGGAATTCTTTGATAAGGATGCTCTGATAGTTGAAAACAGCGGCATTAAAAGAGTCAGTCTGAGTAAAGACTGTGAACCGGTTGTTGAGGTAACCTTTGATGCACCTGTATTCGGGCTGTGGTCAGCAGCCGGAAAGGGCGTTCCATTTATATGCATAGAGCCGTGGTATGGAAGAACAGATGCCGTGGATTCAGATGGCGAGCTTGTTAACAGAGAGTGGGGCAATGAGCTTGCTAGTGGTGAAAGCTTTATGAGTGGATATAAGGTGAAGCTTCTTTAGCTGCCAAGCTGACGCCCGGTACTATCCATATGGAAGTTTTCCCGGAGGATGAGCTGTGATATAGGAACAATTTCATAGCCCTGCTCTTCAAGGCTTGAAAGTACAGTATCAAGAGCATCTGCTGTGAATTTAGCACCATTGTGCATAAGAATTATAGAACCGTTACCAAGAGCTTTATGTCTGGTGACGGTTTTTATTATGCTGCGAGCACCATAGTCCTTCCAGTCAAGAGAATCAACGTCCCATTGTATAGGATAGTGATTGCAGCCATATACAGTATTGATAAGCTCTGAATTATAGTCACCATAAGGAGGTCTGAAAAGAAAACAGTCATAATCAGTAAGCTCTTTTATTTTAGCATCAACAGAGGTTATTTCATTTATTTGTTCGGACACGCTTAGCTTACTCATTTCCTTATGGTTTTCACTGTGATTGCCAAGGTCGTGGCCTCTGTTATAGATTTCTTTAACCATATCAGGATAGGCAGCTACCCAGCCCCCTGTCATAAAAAATGTAGTTTTGACATTATGTTTATCAAGAATATCAAGTATCCGGATAGTATCATCAGTACCCCAGGCTGCATCAAAGGATATGGCTATCTTTTTCTCATCGGTCTGTACACAGTATATTGGAAGAGCTTTCTTTCCGGCTGTGCAGCTTCCCCTTATAGAACCGCCATTAATACCACTGCCGGCATCACCGACGCTATCAGCGTTGGCAGGCTGATAGCTGGCAGCTAAGGCCTTAGGATGAAGGCTGGCATATATAAAGAATATAAAGGCAAGAAGCAGCAGTATAGAGGACATAAGAACAGACAGCTTGAAATGATTAATACGCATAGGGATACTCCGTTATAAACAGCTAACTATTATTAATTGATATTAATGTATGCATAACAGGCTGTATATATGCAGAGAATTGCAGGAATTGTACAGCAATACATACACTTAAGTGCATCAGGTTTAACTTTAGAAAATTAGTTTTTTAGGAAAGTATGTATACAAGCAAATATGATATGTAGTATATTAATGCTATGAGTGTCAAAAGCAAATTATGACACACATCATATATATTCAGTCAGGCATGTTATATGCACCTAGCAGGAAAGGATGGTTACTATATGAAATATACTAAACAGGATATATTCAGAATGGTAGAGGAAGAGGATGTTGAATTTATAAGACTTCAGTTTACAGATATGTTTGGAGTGTTAAAGAATGTAGCGATTACCTCAAGCCAGTTAGAAAAGGCTCTGGATAATAAGTGTATGTTTGATGGCTCCTCAGTAGAGGGCTTTGTAAGAATAGAAGAGTCAGATATGTATCTGTACCCTGATTATGATACATTTGAAATATTTCCATGGAGACCACAGCAGGGAAAGGTTGCAAGACTTATCTGTGATGTGTATACACCGGATGGCAAGCCTTTTGAGGGAGATCCAAGATGGATTCTTAAGAAGGTGATAAAGGAAGCAGAACAGATGGGATATGTGTTTGAGGTAGGACCTGAATGTGAGTTCTTCCTGTTCCACACAGATGATAATGGACTTCCAACAACACTTTCACATGAGAAGGCTGGATATTTTGACTTAGGACCTACGGACTTAGGAGAGAATGTAAGACGTGATATGGTGCTTACGTTAGAGGATATGGGCTTTGAAATAGAGGCATCACATCACGAGGTTGCACCTGCACAGCACGAGATAGATTTCAGATATGATGAGGCTTTAAAGGCAGCAGATAATATAATGACCTTTAAGCTTACTGTTAAGACAATAGCTAAAAGACATGGACTGTATGCAACCTTTATGCCAAAGCCAAAGTATGGTATTAATGGTTCTGGAATGCATGTTAATATGTCACTTGCAACAGAAACAGGAAAGAATATATTTGCAGATGATACAGATAAGCTTGGCTTATCAGAGGATGCATACCACTTTATAGCAGGACTTATAAAGCATGCAAAGGGAATGGCTGCGATTACTAATCCATTAGTGAATTCCTATAAAAGACTGGTCCCTGGTTATGAAGCACCTGTATATATAGCGTGGTCAGCAACAAACAGAAGTCCGCTTATCAGAATACCAGCATCCAGGGGAAATGGAACAAGAGTTGAGCTTAGAAATCCGGATCCTGCTGCTAATCCATACCTTGTACTTGCAACCTGTCTTGCAGCAGGGCTGGATGGAATAAAGAACAAGCTTGAGGTTCCGGCAAGTGTTGACTGCAACATATTTGAGATGACGGAGGAAGAAAGAAAAGAGGCTGGAATAGAAATGTTACCAGAAAGCCTCTATGATGCAATAAAGTACCTTAATGAAGACAAGTTTATATGTGATGTACTTGGGAAACATATAACAACAAAGTATACAGAAGCGAAGCTAAGAGAATGGGATGATTACAAGACTCAGGTTACCAAGTGGGAGCTTGATGAGTACCTTTATAAGTTTTAATAAGAGGTAAAAGTATGTCTACATTGATTGTTGCATTTCCAAAGCTAGAGGAGGCAAAGACAGTAAGAAGCCTCCTGGTCCGTAAGGGATATGATGTGGCAGTTCCTTGTACGAGTGGTGCACAGGTTATCAATCAGGCGGATACCTTGTCTGATGGTATAATTATAAGTGGATATAAGCTTTCAGATAATATGCTTTATTCAGAATTGTGCGAATATAAGCCTAAAAGCTTTGAAATGCTGCTTGTTGCATCACAGAATCTGTGGGAGGACTGCCAGGATAGCAAGGTTGTATGTGTAGCTATGCCTATTAAGGTCAATGATCTGTTGTCTACGATAGAGATTATGCTGCAATCGCAGATAAGAAGGAAAAGAAGGGCCCGTACAACACCAAGGCAGAGAAGTCCCGAAGAACAGAAGATAATAGATAATGCTAAGCATCTGCTTATGGAAAAGAATAATATGACTGAACAGGATGCATTCCGCTATATACAGAAGTGCAGTATGGATAGCGGTAATACGATGGTGGAATCAGCAGCCATGGTGCTTAGTATATACGCAGAAGCGTAGTAGTTAATATAATTTAAAATATAATTTAAAATATGCAGGCAGGAAACAGAATACCTGCAACTATAATAGTAAGAAATGGAGATTGGTATGAGATTTACGAAAATGCAGGGAGCAGGTAATGATTATGTATATGTAGATTGTACTAAGACACCGCTGCCTAATCCATCTGAAACAGCTATTAAGGTGAGTGACAGACACTTTGGAATAGGTTCTGATGGACTTATACTTATAAAACCATCTGATAAGGCAGATTTCTTTATGGAGATGTATAACGCAGATGGTTCACAGGGACAGATGTGTGGCAATGGAATCAGATGCGTAGGTAAGTATGTATATGATAATGGACTTACGGATAAGACAACTGTTAATGTGGAAACCTTAGCTGGTATCAAGATACTTAAGCTTAACGTAGGTGAGGATGGCAAGGTGGCATCGGTTGTGGTCAATATGGGAAAACCAGAGCTTGAGGCAGCCAGAGTACCGATAGATATTAATGCACTAAAAGAGTACAAGGCAGCCTATAAGGATACATATAAGAGTGATAAGAGCCTTTGTCCGCTCGCAGTAAAGGCACTCGGGGAAGTGAATAATGCAGTTATAAATGAAGTGATAGAGGTTAATGGACAGAATTATGAGATAACAGGTGTATCTATGGGAAATCCTCACGATATTGTGTATCTGGATAAGGATATAGATATATTAAAGTTTGATATAGAAAAGATTGGTCCACATTTTGAGAAGCATAAGGCATTTCCTGAAAGAATTAATACAGAATTCGTTCAGGTTATAGATAGAAAAACTCTTAATATGAGGGTATGGGAAAGAGGTTCTGGCGAAACCTATGCCTGTGGAACAGGCACCTGCGCCACAGTTGTTGCAACAGTACTTAATGGTCTGTGTGACAGTAAGGAAGTCACAGTGCATCTGTTAGGAGGAGATCTGAAGATAACATGGGACGATAAAAGCGGTGATGTGTATATGGAAGGTCCGGCTGCCACAGTATTTACAGGGGAGATAGAGCTGTAACAGGGCAATAAAGCATTTACGTGCTGATAAAATAACTTATAGGTAATTGAAAGGGAAAATGAGATATGATGACAGATATGAATATGAATGAATTTCTAAAGGTGCTTTCGTCAAATGAACCAGTTCCTGGAGGCGGCGGTGCGTGTGGTTATGTTGCAGCAACAGGTATGGCACTTGGCAATATGGTACTGGCACTTACAACAGGTAAGAAAAAGTATGCAGAATATCAGAAGGAAATAGAGCAGCTTATTGTCCGTGCACAGGAGCTTACTGCTGCACTTGCCGAATGTATGGACAAGGATGCAAAAGCCTTTAAGCCATTATCTGAAGCTTATGGACTTCCTAAGGATACAAAGGAACAGACAGAGTACCGTAATGAAGTAATGGAAAAGGCTCTTATAACTGCAAGTGAAGCACCACTTGCTATGATGGAGGTTATAGTTGAAGCTATAGAGCTTATAGACAGAATATCTGTTATAGGCAGCAGATTAGCCATAAGTGATGCCGGAGTAGGCGTCCAGATGTGCAAGGCGGCACTTAACGGAGCATCACTTAATGTATACATTAATACTAAGCTTATGAAGGATGTGGATGCCGCAGATGACCTGAATACTAAGGCAGATGAGCTTATTATAAAGGGGAATGAGATAGCAGATGCAGTATATGACAGGGTTATGGACTGCATAAGATGATAGAATACAGATAACGGAGGTTTGTTATGGAAATATTAAAGGGACTTCCAGTAGCTAATGCCATTAATGAAAAGCTGGTGGAACAGATTAAGGACATAAAAGGGGCACTTCCACACCTTGCTATTATAAGGGTTGGGGAAAGACCAGATGATTGCGCATATGAAAGAGGCGCAGTAAAGAAGATGGACAAGGTTGGTGTCAGATGTACAACATACACATTTGATGCGGATATAGATAATGATACCTTTCAGGCTGAGTTCGATAAGATTAACGAGAATCCGGATATAGATGGTATTCTTATGTTAAGACCACTTCCAAAGCAGCTTGATGAAAAGCAGATTGAAAATAAAATAGATCCAAGAAAGGACCTTGATGGAATATCTCCGCTTAATTTAGCTAAGGTATATGCCGGTGATGAAAGTGGATATGCACCATGTACGGCTGAGGCTGTTATAGAAATGCTTGATTATGCGGGAATAGATATTAAGGGTAAGAGAGCAACTGTTGTTGGAAGAAGCCTTGTTATAGGAAAGCCTGCAGCTATGCTCCTTATGAAGCGCAACGCAACAGTTACAATATGTCATACAAAGACAGTAGATATGGCAGGTACCTGCAGGAATGCCGAGATACTTGTTGCGGCAGCAGGTGCAGCACGTATGATTAAGAAGGATTATGTAGCTGAGGGTGCCATTGTAGTTGATGTTGGCATTAATGTAGATGAGGAAGGAAATCTGTGTGGAGATGTTGACTTTGACGCTATCACAGATATTGCAGCAATAGCAACACCTGTTCCAGGGGGTGTGGGTTCTGTAACTACCTCAGTGCTTGCAAAGCATCTGGTTAAGGCAGCTATGGCACGTTAGCTGTATACAAAAATTAATATTGGAGGTTTAGTTTTGAAAGAAAGAGAAAAGTTTGGCTCACGTTTAGGGTTTATCCTTGTGTCAGCCGGATGTGCGGTAGGACTAGGAAATGTATGGAAGTTTCCATATATATGCGGACTTAATGGAGGAGCAGCATTCGTACTGATATATCTTGTGTTTCTTGCAGTCCTTGGCTTTCCTATTGTGTGTGTGGAGTTTGCTATTGGACGAGGAAGCGGAAAGGGTGCAGCCAGAGCGTTTGAGGTACTAGAGAAAAAGGAAAGTAAGTGGCATTACTTTAAGTGGGTATCAGTTATTGGAAGTTATATTCTTATGGCATTCTATACGATGGTAGCCGGTTGGATGCTTTATTATGCATTCAAGGAAGCGGGTGGTTCACTTACAGGTGTTGGCTCAGAGCAGATAACCGCAGAGTTTGGCAATATGTTAGGAAACCCGGGAGTCATGATTGTATGGATGCTGATAGCGATATTGTTGTCCTTTGGCGTATGTGCACTTGGACTTGAAAAGGGTATTGAAAAGATAACAAAGGTAATGATGTCATGTCTTATCGTGCTGATTATTGTGCTTGCGATACATTCGCTTGTTTTGCCAGGCGCATCTGAGGGCGTTAAGTTTTATCTTGTTCCTAATCTTGATACTATTAAGGCAAGAGGTATAGGTCCTGTTATATTCGATGCTATGACACATGCATTTTTTACACTTAGTGTAGGTATTGGTGCTATGGAAATCTTCGGAAGCTACATGAAGAAGGATAGAACAATAGGTGGCGAAGCTGTTAACATAGTAGTGCTCGATACATTCGTTGCACTTATGGCTGGGTTTATTATTATACCAGCATGTTTTTCATTTGGAGTACAGCCTGATGCAGGTCCTTCGTTACTCTTTAAGACTCTGCCTAATGTGTTTAACAGCATGGCTGGTGGAAGAATATGGGGAACAGCATTCTTTATATTTATGTCATTTGCGGCACTTTCAACGGTTATAGCTGTATTCGAGAATATTATATCGTTTTATATAGACCTTAATGGTTATTCAAGAAAAAAGGTAGTGCTGTGGAATATTATATTTATGTCGCTGCTTTCAGTTCCAGCAGTATTGGGCTTTAATGTACTTTCAGGTTTTGAACCTATGGGACCGGGAACTAGTATTATGGATTTAGAAGATTTTCTGGTATCCTATAATCTTCTTCCGCTTGGAAGCATGATATTCGTACTATTCTGTACAAAGAAGAATGGCTGGGGCTGGGAAGGCTTCAGACAGGAAGCTAATACAGGTAAGGGCATAAAGTTCCCGGAGTGTCTCAGGTTCTATATGAGTTATATACTTCCAGCGATTATTGTAGTTGTATATCTTAAGGGATATTATGACACATTTGCAAAGCTTGGAACATCATATCTTGTCGGATGGATGTTATTTGCGGTGGTATTGCTGTGTGCAATATTCGGAATTGCGAATTATAAGACAAAGGATTAGTTAGGATTTAATGCAAATAATACTTTACAGGTGAGGTTATTAAACCCCAGTCACAGATGCTTAGTGCATATGTGGCTGGGGTGTTTTTATGTACAATTAATCGTGTATTAGTAATGCAGTATACAATTAACCAGCAATAAATCTCATAACAAGTTCAACTATGAATACAGCAGCACAGCTAAACATAGCAACCTGAAAAAGACTTTTTCCCATCCAGGCAAGTACAACAGCTATCACAAATGCAATAGCGGCAGATATAATACTGTTTGTAGATTCAAGTATGGCAGGAAATGTCATAACTGCCAGTGTTACATAAGGTACATAATACAGGAAAGACTTGATGGTTGTATTCTTGATTTCTTTTCTGATAAGTGTAAGCGGCAGTGTTCGGATAAGGTATGTTACCAATGCCATTATAAGTATGTATATATAAGTATTATGCAAAAGCATTTATTTTAGCTCCTTTAGTTTTAACATTCATTTTCTTTAACAGGAAACAATACAGCAGCCGCAAGTGAAATAACTACTGTAAGGATAATAATACGTGTTCCAGATGATATCGAACTGACAACAGGTGCATAAGAGAATATGCAGCTTATAATCATAGATATAGCAACAACGCAAGCTACAATTTTGTTCTTTCTTGCTGGTGGAATGATGATAGCAATAAACATTCCATATAGTCCGACACTTAGCGCACTTACGATGCTTGCTGGAAGTATGTTTCCAAAAAGTACACCAAAGTAGGTTCCAAGAACCCAGGCTGGGGATGCAACAAGCACCATGCCATACATATAAGCTGGATTAAGCTTTTCAGGAACAGATACACATAATCCGAATATTTCATCGGTAACAAATAAGCCCATAATCAGGCGGTGAAAAAAGTGCATCTTATTGTCAAGCTTCTGGCTTAATGCACACGACATAAGAAAGTATCGCGCGTTGATGATAAGTTCCATGACAGCTATTTCTGTATATGTGGCGAGTGCGGCTATAAGCGTGAAGCCGGCGAATTCTCCGGCAGAGGCGTGGCAGGTTATACTTGCCAGGGCAGCCTGCAGTGCTGTTAATCCAGCATTTTTGGCAGCTATACCAAGAGTGAAGGATACAGCCAGATATCCAAGAGCTATTGGCATACCATTGTGTATACCCTTTTTCAGCCAGTATGATGTAGAAGTGTTCATAAATCTCTCCATTTCTATCTATTGGTAAGAGAATATATCCCTTTGATTAAGAAAATATATTCTTTATACATTCTTTAACAGGTCTTTAAGACAGTTTCTTAATATTACACCATATAAAATAAAGTGTCAAAAATTATTAAAGAAACAGGAGGTAAAGATTATAAGAGTAGCCTTTAACCAGAATGAGAATCACCCTCAGTATAAAGCTATGAAGGAGCTTGGTGAAAAGTTCGAAAAGGCAACTAATGGAAGATACAAGATGACTGTATATGCCAATGGTGTACTTGGTGAGCAGGGCTCTATGGCAGAATTCATAAGAACAGGTGCTCTTGATATGGCTATTGTACCCTGTTCAGTTCCAGAGGGCTATGATGCTAATTTCGCTATTGTAGGGGCACCTTATCTTTATAAGGATATGGATCACTTAAGAAGAGCAACAGAAGCAGGAGTGTTTACAGACCTTTTCAAGTCAACAAGAAAGTATAACTTCGAGGTGCTTACAATATATACAGCAGGTGAGAGAAATATATATGCGGCAAAGCCTGTTAATTCGGCAGAAGACCTTAAGGGTATGATTGTAAGAGTTAATGACAGCACAACATATCTTAACATGGTTAAGTATATGGGTGGTACAGGCACAGCAATGTCACAGTCAGAGGTGTATACAGCACTTCAGCAGGGAGTTATAGATGCAGGTGAGAACAGCGAACTTGTATATTCAGACTTCAAACACTACGAGGTGGCTAAGTATTATTCATACACAAGACACATCGTTCATCCTGATGTAGTGGTTGCAAGTACTAACTTCTTAGACAGCTTATCAGCAGAGGATAGAAAGATATTCGACCAGCTTATAATGGAATCAACAGATTATGAGTTTGATACCTTCAAGGAAGCGGTTGAAAAGGGCAAGGAGGAAGCAGAAGCCCACGGTGCAGTATTTGTATATCCTGATACTAACGAATTCAGGGAAAAATGTCAGCCATTACTTGACAGTATTGCTAATCAGTCAGATATGACAAAAGATATATATAATAAGGTAGAAGCCTTACGTGATGAGGATTAAGGGAGGTACTATATGAAGACAGTTAAGAACATATTAGATAAGATAACTTCTTATGCGAGCGTATTCATATTTATAATGATGGTACTTATGGTAACTTATCAGGTTATTGCCAGATATATCTTTTCTGCACCTAGCAGCGTGACAGAGATTCTTACAAGATATTCATTCGTATGGTTAATAATCATATCAGCAACTTATATGTTTGGACAGAGAGAACATATTAACATATCAGTATTAAAGGATAAGCTTAAGGGAAAAGCAAAGGCAGCAATAAATATAATAATTGAGTGTGTAACAATAGTGTTTGCAGGACTTATAATGGTGTTCGGCGGTTTTAAGATTACGCAGATGAACTTTGTGCAGTATGATTCCGGCAGATGTTTCATTCGCAACATCAGCACAGAGAATATTTGCGGGTTCTAATTCATTCTCACTTATAGCCATTCCGTTCTTCATTCTTGCAGGTAACATAATGATTGTGTATTCAAGCGTTGCAGGCAGTGTTTCTATAGCAGCACTCTTTATGGCTGGTTATATTCCAGGTATTAAATGTGAGCTTTCTCACATTTATATAAAAACTTTTTTCCTAATATTATTCAGAAAACACCGTGGTGGCCAGCAGTCTGCCAGGGTGTTTTTTGTATCTGCAAAGGTATAAAGCCGGCAGCCGATGATGCTTATATACAATTTATGGCTTTATGCATGCATTATGCATTAGTAGTACGTTGTTAGAAATATGGTACTATTGAACTAATAAAAATACATCGAAATCTAAAAATTTCAGTAGTCGAGTGATAAGATAAAAAAATATTGGTAGTTTGTTTTTAGTAAAAGTTGTATTCTTAAATAAAATTTTATGGGTTTATTTTGTAAAATTTGAACAAAACAGCTAGTGAAAGTGGAAACAATTAAGAAATTATTAATCAATTATTTATAAAAGTTTAGGAATATACAGGTGGTTGATTAGTAATTCTTCAGCTTGATTTCACGTAACTAAGAAAGGGAGACAACATGAAGAAGTCAGGACGAAGAAAAGTCTGGTTCAAGAGAGTATCTGCGATGATTATGACAGTTGCTTTAGTATTGTCAGGAATCTCAGTACCAGACGGGCTGTTTAGCATAACAGCTAAGGCAGCAGAAAAGTTGTCGGCCACCTGGTCGCCAACGAATTCAACATTAACTGATGCTTCTGGAGCAGATCAGACTGCTTCAAGCGGAGGCGTAGTTAATGGAAAGTTAACGAATGAAGCAGGTAATATAATAAATATAACAGGAGGACAGTTCAGAGTAAGAAATGGCAATGGCGATTTTCTGGTTAATGCAAATACTGTTATGGAGCTTCCTGTTGTAAGTGGAGCTAAGAGCTGTACAGTAACCTTAGTTTCATATGATGATATAACAACAGGAGACAGCGTGGCTGTTTCTGGTATGTCCAATGTTGAGATTAAGAATACAACAGGTAAGGGTAACTGGGATACATACACTATAACTGGTGATGTTGATAAGAAACAGAACAGTATTTCCTTAACACTAGGTAAGCAGAAGTACTTTAAGTCTGTTACAATCGATTCATCAACAAGCTATGCTGTAACCTCAGCCTCATTCTCAGAAGGGGGGGTGTCTGAGGCTGTATGGGATTATACAGGTACAGTTGCCGCAAGTAATTCTAATTCATCAATACAGAAGGTCACAGGAACTTATACTAATAAGACTGGTGATGTGCTTTATGTGGATGCAGCTCCATCAGGAAAGTTTGCACCACAGCCAGCTACTGATAAGCTTAGAATCCAGGTTAATAAAGATACTAAGATGGTCCTTCCGGCTAAGGGTGATAAGGCAGTAATTACATTACTTGTCAATAAGAATAACATAAAAGAAGTAACAGATAATGTACTGACTGATTACTTTGAGATTAGTGGCAAGGTATTAAGAAAGGCAGAATGTATTGAGAACGTAGCTGATACAGATAGCGCTTATAGAAAGGTAACTATTGAAGCTTATCTTACAGGTGATGAGGGTGAGATAACAGTAAATACTCTTGCTAATACATATATCAGGTCAATAGGTATCGCCTGTAGTGAGTCTGCAAAGAAACTGATTAAGGGAACTATAACCTCTAATACAGAGCTTTCTGATGACATGCAGGTTATAGCAACGAATAAGACAACAGGCTTTACTTATACATCAGATATAACAATAGCAGCAGATGGAAAGTCTGGTACATATTCAGTAGAAGTACCAGTAGAAGCTGCAGAAATGGAATATGAATTATCACTTAGTGATGCTTCATATGATATAAAGAGTGGCACAACTGTGCATAAGGTAAGCACAGCCACAGATGATATCACAGCGGATATGAGTATTATAAAGCTCTCAACCTGTGTTGTGACAGGTAAGATAAGCGGTATAGCAGAGGGCTATAATACAGATGAGCTTAAGCCTGTATTTAAGGCAGAGGGTAAAGAGTATGCTCCAGAGGTTACTATTAATAGGGAAACACTTGAATATACAGCAAAGTTTGAAAAGGGTGTTTCATACAGCGTGACATTAAAGGGTGCGAATGACTATGAGGTTACATCCGGAAGTACTGGAGCTTATACAGAGGATACAGTACTTAATATAACAGCAGCCCTTAAGCCAACCTATGCTGTTACAGTTAATCTTCCAGAGGAACCTGATATGTCAGGCAAGAAGATAGAGTATACATATACTAATAAGGAAGATGGTTATACATATACATTTGATAGTAAGGAGAATATTAAGTTAAGAGATGGATCATATACTCTTACACTTGGTGGAGATTTCTTTGCACAGCCATATAAGATAACAGCAGGTGATACTGTTGTGGTAAAGGGTGAAGCAGCAGCACAGACACTTACCTTCGAACAGGTGACAAGCTGGTCCTTTGCATCTGAATTCAAGGATACAATACAGAATAAGGTGGCATATTATAACGGACTTACATTAGATACCACTAATGGAAAGGTAAGAGCTAATGGCAATTCTGCACAGCTTGCAAAGGGAACTAAGATTACTATACCTGTAAGTGGAAAGTGTACTATTTCAGTAGAAGCATTTCAGGCTGGTTATGGTTTATATACAATAGGTGGTGAAGCTGCCAGCACAGCAGAGGCAGTATCTACCTACAGATATGATTCTAAGGAGGCAGGTACAGTAGATATAGTATCTACTGCTGATGGTGCATATATTAAGTCTATATCACTTGTATATGATGCCAAGGAGGTTGAGTATAAAGAACAGCCGGCTATGCCAAAGACTTATGAATATGGTACAGCAGATAATCTTGTTGTACAGCCAACAGGTCAGAGATTAGTACTTACACAGACAGGTGGTGCATTAACAACAGTTAATGGTGCTATCAATAAAACAGTAAGCTTCTATGGCTTTGATGAAACAACAGCTTTTAACAAGCTTACAGCAGATGTTACGATTACAGGCTGTGGCAGCAGTAATTCTAATGGTATATTTGTAGGTGCCTTTGATAAGAATTATATGTTTACAGCAGGAATCCGTAATTCCAATGCACTTAAGATGATATATTCAAAGAAGTCTACAGATCTTACAGGTGCTTCAAGTAAGATAGATACAACAATTCCTGTTGGAACAGTTGTAACCTTCACAGTTGAAAGAACAGATACAGCAATAGTTATAACAGCTACACCTAAGGGTGGTGAAACAAAGACTATAAGCTATGATTATAGTAAGAGTGATAATCTCTTATTTAATACAAAAGGTAAGGAATCCTCAGTAGCGTATGGCTTTGTATTAGCAGGCGTTGAGGCTGTTGTACAGAATATGAAGTATGTAGCAGCAGATGGTACTGTGCTTTATGATCAGAATGACTGCTACAAGCCAGCAGGTACTGCACCTGTTGTTAAAGAGGTTAAGGCTGAGGCAGCTAAAACAAGAGATTATATAACAGTAAGCTGGAGTGATGAAGTGGCTGCAGCAGGTGATGGAGTATATGTACTTCAGGCTTCTAAGGATGGCAGCGAATGGGAAGATGTTGAAACAGAGCTTACTTCTACATCTTATAAGTATGCTATTAAGGATGCGGGTGAATATAAGTTCAGAGTATGTGGTAAGTTAGGTGTTAGTGGTGAAAGAAATGCGTATGCGACAGCAGATACAATAAATGTAATAGCTGCTCTGGATTCACCAGTTATAGATATTTCTTCAACTGCAACTAAGGTCAGCCTTAAGTGGAATGCCGTAGATAAGGCAGATACTTATGAGGTATACCGTTATTCATATGATGATACTGAGGAAAATGTAGAAAAGATAGCAACAGTAAAGGAAAACTCATATGAAGATAGCAGCGTAACCGAAGAAATGCCTTACTACTACTATGTTGTAGCATATTCACATATTAATGGTGAGATAGATAATTATAGTAATCCTTCAGATACAGTATGGGCTGTTCCAACAGCAGGACATAAGGGTGAGTATGTATACGAGGATGAAGCAGTTAAGTATACAATAACTAAGAAGTCATATGATACTGTATATGACGGAAAGATTACAATAGAAGGTGTAGCAGAGGATGCAGTTACTGCAACACTTAATGTTAATGGCAGTAAAGCAGGAGAATTAAGTGTTAAGAGTAAAGAAGCATTTTCTTTCAAGGATATTGCTATAGCCGAGGGCAGAAACGATGTTGAATTATTATTAACAGATAAGAATGGCAATATAACAAGAGAAACCTTTAACTATGTATATCTTACTAATTACAACAAGGTTGTAGACAGCACATTCACAGGAACAGATGGTGAAGTGGTTAATGGAATACCAACCTATAAGACAGTTCAGAAGGCAGTAGACTCAGTAGCTGCTGATAATAAAGAACGTGTAGTTATCCTTGTTAAAGAGGGTGACTATGAAGAACATATCGTTGTAAAATCACCATATATTACACTTATCGGTGAGGACAGCGAAAAGACAAGAATATACTATGATACTAAGGAATGGAAGGGCGGAGATATGTCCTTACGTTGTGCAGTTAAGATAGATAAGACTGCAACAGGCTTTTCCGCAGAGAATCTTACAATTGAGAATACATATAAGTACGTTGGCGATGGTTCTAACGAATCGTGTGATGCTTTAAGAAATGATGCGAATGAAACATCATATGTTAATTTAAGGATACTTGGCTATCAGGATACATTATGCGCTAATGGTGGTACTCAGTATTACTACAAGTGCTATATAGCTGGTAATGTGGATTTCATATATGGTAATGAGCCAAGAGCATTATTCAATGACTGCAGACTTGTATTCCGTTATAATGCAAAGAAGAATGCTGGTTATGTATGTGCACCTAAGACAGCAGACAGCGCAAACTATGGACTTACTTTTAACAACTGCCAGATACTTTCAGAGGATGGCTGTTCAGGAAACAAGTATATGCTTGCAAGACCTTGGGGACAGGGAGCTTACATAACCTGGATTAACTGTTATATGGGTAAGGTATTAAAGGCTAATACTTCTAATCCATATGCAGATATGTCACCGGCACTTGCTGTTGATGCACGTTTCTTTGAATATGGTTCTTATGGACCTGCATATGCAATTAACAGCTTTAGAAGACAGATATCTGCTAAGAAGGCAGAAGCTATGACAACAGCAGAATATCTTGGCTGGAATCCATATAATGCAGTAGCTGATACAGAAGCTAAGTATAAGGGTTCTATAAAGACAGAAGCAGCAGACAGATATGTTGAGAAGGAATATATATCTGATACATATGACCAGTCAGAGGGTGACGATAAGGGACTTGGACAGTATGCACTTGAAGGCTATGCACAGAGTGCTGGTGTAACAGGTGGAGGACTCTTAAAGGAAACTTCTGATAATTATTATAAAGCTGGTACAGCAGAAGACTTCCTTAAGGCAATACAGAGTATTAAGAATAACGGTAAGGCATCTGTTATTGAGCTTACAGCAGATATTGCACTTGGTGATAAGGAGGTAAGTAACTTTAGTGCTTACAGTTCATTTATAACTGCACATAAGTGGGAGCCACTCACACATCCAACTCTGTTAAAGACAGGCGTGTCTATGCTTAAGCTTTCAGATATGAGCAATCTTACAATCTATTCTAAGAATGGTGCTAAGATTACACATACATGTATAGATATAACAGGCTCAAGCAATATCATAATCAGAAACATAGAGTTTGATGAGATATGGGAATGGGATGAAAATACTAAAGGTGATTATGACAGAAATGACTGGGATTATATGACAATAGAAAAGGGAAGCTCTGATATATGGGTTGACCATTGTACATTCTATAAGGCATATGATGGAGTTATTGATGTTAAGACACCAGCTAATAGCAGTAACATAACAATATCATGGTGCGAGTTCCTTCCAGCTAGTGAGGCCAGCGTATTCTTTGATGAAATGATGAATGCTATGAAGGCAGCTCCTGATAATTATCCATACTATAAGCATTTGCTTGAAGAGGGTATGACAGAGCAGCAGATATATAATTATGCTTATGGTCAGAAGAAGACTCACCTGTTAGGTCAGTCAGATGATGATTCATCAGCTAAGAATATTACAATTACACTTGCTAACAATTACTATAAGAATTCTATGGACAGAATGCCTAGACTTCGTTATGGTACAGCACACGTATATAACTGTATTATGGATGCACAGGATTTAAGAGAAAAGCGTCTTGATATAGAGAAAACAAATCCAGAATTAGCTAAGAAGATAGTAAGTAATGGTGCTTCATCTAACTGTGGTGCACATATGCTGCTTGAAAACTGCTATATGTCAGGTATTACTAACGCAATTATAAGTGGTAATGGAAATAGTCCTGCAGGTTACATCAATGCATTTAATACAATATATATGCTCGATGGAAAGCAGACAGAATTAAAGGTAACACTTAATACTTCTAAGGAAGGTGAAGTGGCACTTGTTCAGGATAAGGATGAATTCAAGAGTGCCCTGCCATATAAGGATTATGTATTATATGCAGCAGACAGCCTTAGTACAGAAGTACAGCCATATACAGGTGCTGGAAAGCTTAACGGTCTTACAGCCTTACAGTGGGAAAAGGCTTCATATAATACAGCCTCAATAGAACATACAGAACATGTATGGAATGATGGAGAAATATTAAAAGAAGCTACATGTACTGATAATGGATTAAAGGTATATACCTGTAAGGTATGTGGAGAAACTAAGAAGGAAGATATCAAGGCTCTTGGTCATAGCTATAGTGAGGAATGGACAGTAGATAAGGAAGCAACCTGTGAGGAAGCAGGAAGCAAGTCACATCATTGTACAGTATGTGGAGATAAGAAGGATATTACAGTTATACCTAAGCTTGAGGAAAGTAAGCCAGATACTGGTAAGGACGATACAGTAAAGGATGATGACAATCAGGGTGATATCAAGGATAATGCCAATGTTGAGGTAGTAAAGAAGGATAATGTTCCTGATACAGCAATATCATCATCTAAGGATGAAATACTTGAGAGTGTACTTGATGAAAAAGAACTTGAAGCTGTTAAGGCAGGTGCTAAGGTTGAAGTTTCTGTTGATGTTAGCAATGCTGATGAAACAGTAAGTGAAGCTCATAAGACATTAATAAGCAATCAGTTAAAGGCAGAAGAGAATATTGGTGTAATTCTTGACATTAATGTACTTAAGACCATGAATGGCAAGACAACATCTGTTCATAATCTTAAAAAGGCAATAACATTTAAGATTGAAGTGCCAGAGAAGCTTGTTAATAAGGATGCTTCTAAGCAGAGAATATATAGTATAATAAGAATTCATGATGGAAAAGCAGATAGAAGTATAGCTGCACACTATAATGAATCAGATAATACTATTACATTTGAAACAGATGGTTTCTCTACATATGCTATTGTATACAAGGATGACACAAAGCCAGCAGGAGCTGACAAGCCAACAACAGGAGTTGATAATCCAACAACAGGAGCTGACAAGCCAGCAGCAGGAGTTGATAATCCAACAACAGATAATAGCAATGATACCTCAGGTGAAGCTGCTTCTGATAATGGAAGCGCTGATACAGCGGATACATTACATATGGCAGTACTTGCATGGTTATTCCTTATGGTTATATCTGGTTTAGCAGCAATATATGTTGCAGAACAGAAGAAAAAGGTAAATTAATATAAAGGCAGATATTGCCGATAATGTGGGATGGTGGCCAGAAGGCTGCCATCTCTTTTTATTATCAAGGCATTATAAAGCTGATTTTGCTGAAAGCTGATTTTACCGTGAGCTGATTTTACATTTATTTAAGTTGACATATAAACGACCAGATTATAAAATAAAAAAGTTGAATAAGCATTGTAAAAGCTTATATAAAAGTAAAAAGTGAGGTGACGATAATGGACGGGCATGATAGTCCTCGAATAGGAAGCAATGACATAGATTATAAGCCGACAAAGCTATTGTCTGCGTTTCTAAAGGGGACGTGTGCAATAGTCTGTTAAAGTCGCCTGTTTTCTAATCTTAGTCATTGTTACCCTGACATTTTTATAGTGAAAGGAGAATAATGATGAATAAGATTCTATCTAATGTAGTTATTCACAAGGATTATAGTAAAGATATAGTAAGAATCCTTAAAAGTAACAGATCTGATGAGGTAATCCGTAAGAAGTTATCAAAGTATCATGAGAATGATATAGCTGATGCAGTTAAGCTGCTTGATAAGGAAACAAGAATACGTCTGTATAATATTCTGGGTGTTGAGTGGACCGCAGAGGTGTTTTCATATCTGGAAGATACACCGGAATATATAGAAGAATTATCTATTGATGAGGCTGCAGATGTTCTGGAAAAGATGGATGCAGATGATGCCGTAGATATTCTTGATAATGTGTCTGAGGAAGAAAGACACGCCCTTATAGCTCATATGGAGAAGGATGCTAAGGAAGATGTATGTCTGATTTATTCATATGATGATGATGAGATTGGTAGCAAGATGACTACCAACTTTATATGTATAAGCAACAGACAGACCATAAAGGGTGCGATGAAGGAGCTTGTATCGCAGGCAGAAGAGAATGATAACGTAAATACAATATATGTGGTTGATGACAATAATATATATTATGGAGCAATAGATTTGAAGGATCTTATTGTTGCAAGAGAGTATCAGAAACTCGAAGATATAATAAGTACATCTTATCCATATGTATATGCTCACGAAAAGATGAGTGAATGTATAGAAGCCCTGAAGGATTACAGTGAAGATTCAATCCCGGTATTAAATGAGAATAAGGAAATAATAGGTGTTATTACATCTTCAGATATTGTAGAAGCAGTAGATGAGGAGATGAGCGATGACTATGCAAAGCTTGCCGGTCTGACAGAAGAGAATGACCTTACAGAGGGACTTTTTGAGAGCATGAAGAAAAGACTTCCATGGCTTATATTGCTGCTATTCTTAGGTATGGGAGTATCCTCAGTAGTAGGTATATTTGAAAATGTAGTAGCACAGCTTGCAATTATAGTATGCTTCCAGTCACTTATACTTGATATGGCAGGTAATGTCGGAACACAGTCACTAGCTGTTACAATCAGAGTACTTATGGATGAAAATATATCAGCAAAACAGAAGTTTGAGTTCGTCTTAAAGGAAATGCGTATAGGCTTTGCTAATGGCCTGCTGTTAGGCTCTATGGCATTCGTATTGCTTGGCATATATATTATGGTTGTAAAGGGCAAGCCATGGCACTACGCATTCGCTATATCAGGCTGTGTCGGAGTATCATTGCTGCTGGCTATGCTCATATCCAGCCTCATAGGAGTGCTTACACCTATGTTTTTCCATAAGATAAAGATAGATCCTGCAGTAGCTTCAGGACCACTTATAACAACTATCAATGACCTGGTTGCAGTTGTTACATATTATGGTCTTACAGCGGTGGTGCTTATAGGAATGTTACATATAACAGGATAATAACCTCTTAAACTTATGCCTTCTATACCATTAAATTAAATGCAATTAAATTTCTAAATATTTATAACAGATATGTGAATGATGGTGTATAATTATGAAGAAATTATAATAGAAGCTAAGGAAAGGAAGTTTGCTATGAGTGATATATTGGAAATAATTAAGACAAGAAGAAGCGTAAGAAAGTATAAAAGTGACATGGTTGCTGCAGATGTGTTAGATAAGATAGTTGAAGCTGGAACTTATGCAGCTACAGGTATGAACAGGCAGTCACCTATTATACTCGCTGTTACTGATAAGGAGCTTAGAGATAAGCTTTCTAGGATGAATGCCGCATTTATGGGAAAACCAGAAGACTTTGATCCCTTCTATGGTGCACCGGTTGTACTTGTTGTTCTGGCTGATAAGAGTATGCCTACATATGTATATGATGGTTCCTTAGTTATGGGTAATCTTATGCTTGAAGCACATGCGCTTGGCGTAGATAGCTGCTGGATACATAGAGCTAAGGAAGAGTTTGAAAGTGCAGAGGGTAAAGAGATACTTAAATCACTTGGTATAGAAGGTGATTATGAAGGAATCGGACATTGTATACTTGGATATGCTGATGGAGAGGAGCCACAGTGCCAGCCAAGAAAGGATAACTGGGTATACAGAGTGTAATACTGCTGTATAAATAAGCTTATACCTATGCCTGCGATGCAGCAATCGGTATATAGAAGGCTATGAAATAAAGTAAAGAGAAATGATAAAGAAGGAGCAAGTTTAATGGTTAAGCATGTTATATTGTGGAAATTAAAGGAAGAGCTTACAGCTACAGAAAAGGAAGCGGTAAAGAAAGGTATCAAGGAAGGTCTTGAAGGACTTGCAGGTAAGATTCCAGGTCTGGTAGAAGTTAAGGTTAATATTAACGGCTTACCAACATCAACAGTTGATGTTATGCTTGATACAACATTTACAGATGCAGATGCACTTAAAGCATACAGTACTAATCCACTCCACGTTGCAGTAGCAGATGGAAAGGTACGTCCATATACGGCTGTTAGATCCTGTCTTGATTATGAGGTATAGGACTATATAGCAATAAATATATCTAAAATTGCAAAAGAAATTGTAAAAGAAATTGCGTTATAGATTGACATGATTCATAAGGATATGCTATTATTCATCTATATGAATATATTAAAGACTGGGAAAGAGACTTCTTTTCATGGAACCTGACAGGAAGGCGATACCACCGACTGAAAGTATCCGCAGGGAATTGTCAAGAGGAACACTCTGGAGTTGAATAGCTGAATTATATTAATGTCCTTTGGATATGTAATGTGGGCTGCACGTAACTGTTATAGATAACAGGTAAGTGATATATGTAGGTTATTACGTTGTACGCGTTAAGTACTTAAAGAGGAATGAGAAGAAGCCTGAGTGGTTAAGTTATTGATGACAAGTTTCTAGATGACAGCTATTCAGAAGCAGATTTCGTTCAATGCGGGTGGTACCGCGGATAATTATGTATTATTCGTCCCGGAATGCTGGTAAGGCATTCCGGGATTTTTTGCGTGCAGATAGCGATTGTCCACTAAGTCACATCGTTACAGTCTTAGCAGAAAAGCTGGAGCAATATATTTATCAGCTACAACAAGACACACATTAACAATATAAAACAATAAGAGAGGAGCTATTAATAAGATGGCAAACATTTACAGAGATGTCACATTACAGAATGTAAGTGAAAACGACATTGGAAAGCAGATGAAGGTATCAGGATGGGTTGAGAACATCCGTGACCATGGTGGAGTTTCATTCATTGATTTAAGAGATATGTATGGGGTATTACAGGTTGTTATCCGTGAGCCAGAGCTTTTAAAGGGTATTAAGAAGGAAGAATGTATCAGCATTGATGGTGTTATGGAGCAGAGAGATGAGGAAACATATAATCCTAAGATTCCATCAGGAACTATTGAGCTTGAAGCTAAGAAGATTACAGTATTAGGACAGGTTTACCAGCAGGTTCCATTTGAAATCCAGACATCTAAGGAAGTAAGAGAAGATGTTAGACTTAAGTACAGATACTTAGACTTAAGAAATCCTAAGGTTAAGGATAATATGGTATTCCGTTCAAAGGTTATCTCATTCCTTCGTCAGAAGATGACAGATATGGGCTTCCTTGAAATCCAGACACCTATTCTTTGTGCTTCATCACCAGAAGGTGCCAGAGATTATATCGTTCCATCAAGAAAGT
>ERZ1026776.682-NODE-682-length-22387-cov-107.277449_pt1 | contig 22387 bp, 18 predicted proteins | sample MGYA00380125_ERZ1026776 | MGnify/ENA primary metagenome ERZ1026776 (study PRJEB33269, sample SAMEA4719761) | human gut metagenome | biome: human-associated habitat; feature: organic feature; material: feces | place: Cameroon | collected 2013-10 ...
TCATTTTGGGAGGAGCGATAGGTATCGAAAGAGAATACCGTGCCAAGGAAGCGGGTTTCCGCACTCACTTCCTTGTAGCTCTGGGTAGTGCCCTTTTCTGTGTAGTTTCCCAGTATGGATTCGGCTTTGATCTGAAGGATTCCTCGCGTGTGGCCGCTCAGGTGGTTTCGGGCATCGGATTCCTGGGTGCCGGTACCATCATCTTCCAGAAGAATGTGGTCAGGGGCTTGACTACGGCTGCTGGTTTGTGGGTGACGGCAGCTATCGGATTGGCTTGCGGAACGGGTATGTATGTGGCTGCAGCTATTACTACGATGATGGTGTTGATGGGACTGGAGGTGCTGAATTATCTGATACCGCAGTTGGGAACCTCTACCATCGAACTGAATTTCTCTGCTCCATCAAGGGATAGCGTGAAGGAATTCATCAGTAAAATCAAACAGAAAGGCATGGAAGTTCATTCTTACGAACTGAAAGAACGGAGATTTTCTAAGGAAGAATTTGTGGAGGCGAGCATTGAAATAAAAGCCAAACGGGGTTTCCATACGCTGGAGATTCTGGATTATATGAATGATTTCTCGGACGTCACGATTTCGACGATTAAATAGAAAGAAAAGATAAAAAGGAGTTAAGACCATCATCTTTAACTCCTTTTATCTTTATATGCTTAGAAAATCCTTGCCAGATAGTCGTAATGTTCGCCTTCTGCCACGAGTTCACCATGCAACCCGCAGGTTTCGGCAATGGACTTGAGTAATGGAAAATCCACGTAGAGCCAGTCGAAGCGGTCGCCCTTTACATCCTTGTAAATCATCTGATAATCCACTTCTCCATAGTAGGCACCATTCAGATTGATGTCGAAACTTCCGTCTTCATTCTCATAGATATATTTGAGATCGGAGGAATCGATAAGAATCTGTCCGCCCTTGTTGAGCAAAGCCTTAAGGCGGTTGAAGAGGGTAGGGAGGTTTTCTATTTTCCCTGCGATACCCGTGCCGTTCATCAAGAGGAGGATGGTATCGAACCCAGTTTCCAGATGTTCATCGAAAAGGTTGATGCATTCCGCATCCTTCACTCCTCTCAGTTTCATCGCCTCGCAACTCAGAGGTGAAATATCTATGGCTTTCACCTCCAATCCTTTCTCTTGCAAAGCGTGCGTATGGCAGCCGCTGCCGGCTCCGATATCCAATACCCGTCCTTTGGCAAGCTGCAAGGCTTTCTGTTCCAGCATCGGCATTTCCTCAACTTTTCTGAAGAGATGTTTCACCGGCATTTCGTCTTCCTCGAACATAGAAGAGAGCACACGTAATCTTCCTGCTTTCCCCGATTTCTGATAATCAAGGATAGCGGCACCCATCGGGTCTTTGTCTTTTGATAATATCTTTGTATTCATTTATTTTGCAATTTTTGAATGCAAAATTAATGCTTTTTCATTGAATATGCAAGTTTTGAGGAGATATTCTGCTGCTTCTTAATATTTCTCCTACCTTTTGCTTTTCGCTTTCAAAACTGAATTGCTGATAGATGATACTGGCATTCTGCAAATCTATGATATGAGGAGCCATCAGTCTGAGGGCTTTCATCTTGCTGTCACCAAAAGTGAATATATTCATCATGCTGATGGCTTGGGCACAAGAATAGTAACAGCCGAGGCTAGCCACTTCTATCAGATCGAACTTGTTGTCATCAAAGCTTGCCTTCTTCACCTTATTATATAGTTTGGAGAAGGAAGCATCATCGAGACAATAGCCGTAATCCATTCTGCCATCTGGATCACATCTTCCATCGTAGATGGGTGGGGTAGGGTGTTGTGGCTGCTGTACATTCGATGTTTGGCTGTTTGGTTCTATGATTCTTGTATCGTACTGCACAACCTTTCCGTTTCTGTCGAAGAAGACCGTGATGTACTTGGAATCTCCAAACAGATTATTATATTTAGCATATTCCCATTTGTCCCCATACATGTCGAAACTGGTGAGCTTAGGTTCTCCAAGAATGGCTATTACTTCCTGCTTGGTCATTCCCCGCTCCACGTTTCTTTTTCCTTTAGCCGAAGCCGAGAGGCATACGGCAAACATCAATATGGTTGTGGCGATAAGCGCCATCACTTCATTTCTTTTCATAAGCTAAACTGTTTTTTATAAGTTATTATATTGTTTTATGGTTGCAAAAGTACAGCTTTCTTTTGAAATAAAAAGAGGAGGATTCCCTAAAGTAGAAGGGAAAATCCCTATTCCTGATTTTTGTCATTTGTTTCGCTTTTCGGGAATGGCTGTATTTATAAAAAGAGATTGTTATTTACAGCTAAAGCCTAATATGGCTGAATAAACGCACCGAGACGAATGGGTAAGTAATAAAAGGCGTTTAATCAGGTTCAAAGAACTTATATATTAAGTATAAGAAGCCTGTTCCTAGAAGATTCCGACTGCAGTCAGCAGCTCTGCTGAGCCTAGTCAGCAGGTCTGCTGACTGCAGTCGGAAGGTCTGCCGAGCCTAGTGGCAATACTCTTTAGTTGTACGACTAGACACTCTTTAGTTGTACGACTATACACCCTTTAGTTGTACGACTATATACCTTTTAGTTGTACGACTATACATCTTTTGGTCGTATGACTTTTCTATACTTCGAAAAAATGGGTTTAGTCCCACCATGTTTTTGCATAGTAAGCAAGCAACTTATGATATAAGTACCATGCTTTCAACTGGTATAATTCATGAGGATGCTCTATATACCAATCTTTAGCTTTTTGATTATGTGATAATGTCAGATAGCGGTCAAGGTTTCTCATGTTCACCTTTACCAAGCAACGATACTTCACATTGTCATCTTTCAATTTATAGAACTTTCCATCATCTATTGGCACAAACTCCATCTCTCCTTCATAGTCGAAAAGATCAACATTATTGTCAAGCATAATATCATGGAGTTTGACCGCCATTTTTATCCAACGTACTATTGGTTCGTAAGTTTCTGCTGTAGCGAAATATCCATGTTTATAATGTGCAATTAACTCTTCCATGTATGTTTTCTGCAAATCATAAAAATATTCATAAGAGAATGGATATGTATGGAAGGCTGCTTGTTTTACGAGCTTCCAACGTCTTTTGTTGCAGCATATTCTGAACCAGCAACATACAGAGCGGTATTTATCTGTTACATGACAATACCACCAAATATCTATGTTTTCCAATAGTTTGGCAAGTCCTTTCTTCTCCTCCTTATCAATTAATTTTAAACTCATATCTTTGTCCTCCAATTTAAACGCTACAAAGATACTGATTATATCTGAAAATGAGAGCGATAAAGCGAAAAAAAGCATCTTTTATTTGTAAGTTTGTGATTTTTTGATTAACTTTACCGCCGATTAGGCTAAAGAGGGTGACAAATGAAGTCTCCTTATCTAAATATAATTAAGAAATGAGAACAGCGAAGGAATTATTTGCAGAGCTAAATAGCTTTGATGAAAATAGAAGAATAGAGGCCAAGTCGGCATCGGCTGTTGGCAAGAGCATGATGGAAACGGTTTGTGCTTTTGCCAACGAGCCAGGTCTGCGTGGTGGCTATCTTATTTTAGGAGCCAAGCGTACCGGAATGGCTGAAGACGGCAGACCTGTTTATGAGCCTGAGAATATAGAGAATACTGACAAGATTCAATCTGATTTTGTCGCTATGTGCAATTCGATGTTCAATGTCCGTATTCGCCCGAATATTAATGTGGAGGAATATTTGGGTAAGACTGTTATTGTTGTCAAAATTGAAGAGTTGCCCGAGAGTCAGAAACCTGCGTATTTTGCCAAGCGTGGTTTGCCTGATGGGGCATTCCGTCGTATAGGTCCTTCTGATGAAAAATGCTCAGAAGAGGATATGTATCTTTTCTATCAGTCTGCTGATACCTATGATAGTTGTATTGTAGATGATGCAGACCTTGATGATATAGATGAGAATGCACTCAACTTCTATCGTAAACTTCGCAAGGAAGTGAATCCTGATGCGGAAGAGCTGACGCTGAATGATGTTGATTTGCTGAGGGCTTTAGGAGCTATCAAGAAGAATAAGCAAGGTGGATATGATTTGACTTATACGGGTCTCTTGGTTTTTGGAAAACAAATGTCGCTTCGTCGTTTGGTTCCTTCGTTCAGAGTTGATTACATCAGAATTTCTGGTAATCAATGGTTAGCTGATGGCGATAATCGCTTTGAGCAAACCATCGATATGCGTGGACCATTAATCCTCATGGTGAACAAGGCATGTAGTGCAGTGATGGATGACCTGCCAAAGGGCTTTGAACTGAAGAAAGATTCCATGCAGGCATCTACACCGGCGATTCTTCCAAACAAGGTGTTACGTGAGGCGATAGTCAATTCGTATATTCACCGTTCGAACCGTGTGAACCAGCCGATTCAGATTATTCGCTATTCCAATCGTATTGAGATTCATAACCCAGGCTATTCTCTAAAACCTCAGGATGATTGGGGAGAGCCTGGTTCTATGCTTCGCAATCCAAGAATCAGTGAGATTTTCCATGATACGAACCTAGCCGAGACTAAGGGTACGGGTATTGGTGCGATGCGCAGATTGATGAAGGAGGCAGGCTTGATGCCGCCGACTTTTGAGTCGAACCATGAAGCGAATAAGTTTACGGCAAGACTTCTGCTCCATCATTTCCTCAGCAAGGAGAATATGGAGTGGTTGGCTCAATATGCCGAGTTTGGCTTGGTGAATGAGCAGAAGCTGGCTCTAGTCTTCGTGAGAGAAGTGGGTGCGATAGATAATGCTACTTATCGCCAGCTGGATTCTTCGATTACTCATGCCCGTGCACGTCTGGAGATTCATAAGCTCTGCGATCTTGGATTCCTAGAGAAGAAAGGGCAGGGTCGTAACACTTATTATATAAGAACCTCCAAGGTGGTATCCTTAGGCGAAAGGTTACGACCTGATGGTGAAAGGTTACTACCTCAAGACGAAAGGTTACTACCTCAAGCCGAAAGGTTACGACCTCAGGGCGAAAAGATACCACCTCAGCATGGTACATTAGGCGAAAGGTACCAAGGTGAGAACGAAAGGTACCAAGCTTTTGAAGAAAGGTACCAAGGTGAGGTTGGTACCTTTGGAGAAAGGTACCAAGGTGTAAATCGGGAAGAATTGTTGCTTCTGTTGCCTGATGATATAAAAAAGAGAATTGATGAGGTCGGGAAAAGGGTTCCTAAAGATGTTCTTAATAAGCTGGTGGTTGATATGTGTTCTATTGTTCCTTTAAGTATGGATGACCTTTCTGTATTGCTACATAGAAATTCAAAGTCATTCAAAAATAAAAATATTAAGGTACTGTTGGAAACCAAGCAGCTTTTCTATTGGATTCCGGAGATGATTAATCATCCACAACAAAAGTATATAGCAGACCCTTCAATGACTCGAAGTAATACAAAGAAGAAATAAACTAAAAAAGTCCGTAGGAATTTGCTTTCCCACGGACTTTCTTATTGTATAGTTAAAGATTCTTACGCCTTGAAGCTCTCCAAGTCTTCTGCCTTGAAGTTCTGGATGTATGCTGAATGACCGAGAACTTCCTCCTCTGCCATGCGAACATAAACATTGGCACTCTTGGCAAACATCTCTGGAGCCTTGGTTGCATCGTCGAGGATGAGGAGAGACATTACGATGTCGCCTGTCATGTTGTAGAGACGGCGAGCCAGGAAGTCGTGAACAGCCTGGTCGTTGGCTTCCTTCACCTTGTTGATGGCAGCCTCGTAAAGATCTACGAGCTTAGCTACACGCTCCTTCAATGCCTTCAAATCATCTGATACCTCGCTCTCCAACATCTCCTTGATGATGCTGAGATAAGTACCGTTGGTGATGTAGCGGATGGCTGCAACAACCTGAAGCTGGGTAGTACCCTCGTAGATAGAGAAGATGCGGGCGTCACGGAACAGGCGCTGGCACTTGTACTCCATGATGAAACCAGAACCACCGTGAATGCTGATGGCATCGTATGCATTCTGGTTAGCATACTCTGAGTTCATACCCTTAGCCAATGGAGTGAATGCATCAGCCAAGCGGGTGTATTTCTTCATCTCCTGACGCTCCTCTGGAGTGAGCTTAGTGTCGCGGGCGATGTCTTCCAAAGCCTTGTAGATATCTACGTAGCGAGCGCAGCAGTAGAGGAGTGAACGGCCTGCATCCAACTTAGCCTTCATTCTTGAAAGCATGTCGTAAACGGCTGGGAAGTTGATGATCTTCTCACCAAACTGAGCACGCTCCTTGGCATAAGCCAAGCCCTCGTTGTAAGCCTCCTGCTCAACACCTACACTCTGAGCTGCAATACCCAGACGGGCACCATTCATCAGAGCCATCACGTACTTAATCAAACCGAGACGGGTGTTACCGCAAAGCTCTGCCTTGGCATTCTTGTAAACCAACTCGCAGGTAGGAGAACCATGAATACCCAACTTGTGCTCGATGTGACGAACGGTTACGCCACCATCACGCTTGTCGTAGATGAACATAGAAAGACCACGACCATCCTTGGTGCCTTCCTCTGAACGAGCCAGAACCAGGTGGATGTCTGAGTCACCATTGGTGATGAAACGCTTCACACCGTTCAGACGCCATGTGCCGTCCTCATCCTGTGTAGCCTTCAACATCACGCGCTGCAAGTCAGAACCTGCATCAGGCTCTGTCAAGTCCATACTCATGGTCTCGCCAGCGCAGATGCGAGGAATGTACTTCTGGCGCTGCTCCTCAGAACCGAACTCATAGAGTGTATCGATACAACTCTGGAGTGACCAGATGTTCTGGAAACCGGCATCAGCTGCTGCGATGATTTCAGAAGCCATAGAGAAGATGGCGTTAGGCAAGTTCAAACCGCCGTAACGACGAGGCATTGACAAGCCCCAGAGGCCAGCCTTGCGGGTAGCATCGAGGTTCTCGAATGTCTTGCTGGCATAAATCATGCGGCCGTTCTCCAAGTGTGGACCTTCGAGGTCAACATCCTCAGAGTTTGGTTCGATGATGTTAGCAGCTACATCGCCGGTAATATCCAGCAATCGCTTGTAGTTCTCGATGGCATCCTCGTAGTTGACAGGAGCATCTTCAAACTGGTCTTTTTCTACATAATTTCTTTCCTTCAAGTCCACAACACGCTTCATGAGCGGATGATTCAAGTGGAACTCTATCTCAGGATGGTCTGTATAATAATTAGCCATTTTGCTTTTCTTATTTAAATAATGTGTAATGCAGATTACTTAGAATTCTGCTTGTAGTACTTGATGAGCTTAGGAACCACATCCTCAACATTACCGTTGATAACGTAGTCGGCAATCTTGTTGATTGGGGCATCAGGGTCGTTGTTCACAGAGATGATGATGCCTGAATCCTGCATACCGGCGATGTGCTGGATCTGACCAGAGATGCCGCAGGCAATATATACCTTAGGATGAACGGTAACACCTGTCTGACCAATCTGACGGTCGTGATCTACCCAACCTGCATCTACGGCAGCACGGGAAGCACCTACCTCACCATGGAGGAGATGAGCCAACTCGAAGAGCTGGTCGAAACCTTCCTTGCTTCCTACACCATAACCACCGGCTACAACGATGGCAGAACCCTTCAGGTTGTGCTTGGCAGCCTCTACGTGGTGGTCGAGTACCTTTACTACGAAGTCCTCAGCAGGAACATACTTGCTTACCTCTGGATAAACTACTTCCTTCTTGCACTCACCCTCGTAGATGCTCTTCTGCATCACGCCAGAGCGGACTGTAGCCATCTGTGGACGGTGCTCTGGGTTGACGATAGTAGCCACGATGTTACCACCGAAGGCTGGACGAATCTGATAGAGCAGACCCTCATAGTGCTTGCCGCTCTTCTTGTCGTCGTAATCACCGATTTCAAGCTCAGTACAGTCTGCAGTCAAACCGCTGGTCAATGAAGAAGAAACACGAGGACCGAGGTCGCGACCGATAACGGTGGCACCCATCAGTGCAATCTGAGGCTTCTCCTCCTTGAAGAGGTTGACGAGAATGTCGGTATGTGGAGCTGAAGTGTATGGGAACAAACCCTCAGCATCGAAAACAAATAATTTATCTACACCATAAGGGAGAATCTGATCCTCTACCTGACCCTTGATGCCGGTACCAGCCACGATGGCATGGAGCTCCACGCCCTGCTGGTTAGCGAGCTTACGACCCTTGGTGAGCAATTCTTGAGATACTTCGGCAACGGTTGTGCCTTCTACCTCGCAATATACAAATACGTTGTTCATTGTCTTTTCTTATAAAGCATTTTAAAATGAATCGGTTTGCTGAATCATCATGGATGATTAACCGATAATACTTTCGTCCAACAATTCCTTCATCAGTCCGTCGATGTCCTCATCGCTGCTGGTCAAGGTCTTGCTCTCCTTTGCCTGGAACACGATGTTCTTCACGGCCTTCACCTTGGTAGGTGAACCGCTCAAACCGCACTGTGCAGGGTCGCCGTCAACATCGGCAACGCTCCACTGGTTCAGAGTGAGGTAAGGGCGCTCCTCATAGAGATTAGCCCAAGGCTCATCACCCTTGCGCTCCATAGGGCAGGTAGCGTATTTATATTTCATCACGAGCTTCACGTTGCATGGGCGACATGAAGCTGCGCTTCCGTTTACAGTGATAACCAATGGCAATGGAGCCTCAACAGTCTCCACACCACCATCAATGAGACGGCGGATAGTAGCCTTGCCATCCTCTACCTTGAGGATTTCCTCAGCGTAGGTTACCTGGTTCAATCCCAACTTCTGAGCCACCTGTGGACCTACCTGGGCTGTATCACCATCGATAGCCTGGCGACCACCGATCACGATGTCTACGTCACCAATCTTCTGGATACCAGTAGCAAGGGCATAAGAAGTAGCCAGTGTATCAGCACCGGCAAAGAGACGGTCGGTAAGCAACCAACCCGTATCAGCACCACGATAAAGACCCTGGCGGATGATTTCGCCAGCACGTGGAGGACCCATAGTCAAAATACCAACTGTAGAACCTGGATTCTGCTCTTTCAAACGGAGAGCCTGCTCCAATGCGTTCAAATCTTCAGGATTGAAGATTGCAGGAAGGGCAGCGCGATTTACTGTGCCTTCGGCGGTCATCGCATCCTTACCCACATTTCTTGTGTCAGGTACTTGCTTGGCAAGTACTACGATTTTTAAACTCATATTTTTAAAAATGGTTATTGTTATAATTTCCTAAGTTTGTTAGTGCTCAGTACTCAAGTTGTACGTCGTCTAGTGCGATTGTCAGACTTGCTATCGTCTAATAAGTTACTGTCCAATGTTCAATTTGGGACAAAACACGTGGCAAAAGTAACACTTTTTTATGGCTTACGCAAATATTTTATAAAAAAAATGCACATTTAGTCTTGCTTTGTGCGCAAAACGCAAGAAATGTGCAAGTTTTTTAGAACGTCCGTACTTAACTTTGCTGACTTATTCAAAGCTCTTGAGTCGAGCGATATATTTGCCTAAAATGTCGAATTCGATATTCACTACGGTTCCCACTTCAATGTTGCAGAAATTGGTATTCTCTCTGGTATAAGGAATGATGGCAACGGTAAATGTGTTGTCTGTAGGATCACAGACGGTGAGCGAAACGCCGTTAACGGTAACGCTGCCCTTATCCACCGTGAAATAGCCTTTTCGTGCCATTTCCTTGTTGAGCTCATATTCGAAAGTAAAATAAGTAGAACCATCAGCGTCTTTCATAGCGATACATTTGGCAGTCTCGTCCACGTGTCCCTGTACGATATGACCATCCAGACGGCCGTTCATCACCATAGAACGCTCTACGTTCACCTTGTCGCCCACCTTGAGCAGTCCCAGATTGCTGCGGTCCAGGGTTTCCTTCATGGCTGTAACAGTATACGTGCCATCTTTTATTTCCACCACGGTGAGGCACACACCATTATGAGCCACACTCTGGTCGATGCCGAGTTCGTCAACGAAAGAGCACTTCAACGTAAAGTCGATGTTCTCCTTATCATGTCTGATAGCTACGACGGTAGCCATTTCTTCTACGATTCCACTAAACATAATTTCTGTATTAATTTAACCTATACTGCAAAGGTACGAGAAAAAATGAAATCTCCCAACTTTTCCTGCCGAAAAGTCGGGAGATTTATATTATATTAATGCTTTGTTCCGGCAGATTAAATCACCTTGACTCTTTGTTTGCCTTCTCTTCCGTCTATCACTATCTTCTCGAAAACGATGGCTGGGTCGTTTGGAGTGAGGGTGAGCGTATGGATGCCGTCACCTGTAACTGGCAGTTCTACTTCTATCACCTTGTCGATGATGCGGGTGGCTACCGTAGGGTAGTAGATGCTGTAGATATTCTCCGGTTTCTCGTTCAGCTCATGATTGAAGTTGACGATGACCGGCTCGGCTCCATCTACGCTTACGCCATAAGTCATGCCGCCCTTGTTCTGATAATCCAGGGTTGACTTGATGATGACGTGGATGCGCACCTTCTTGCTGTCAGTAGCAGATGATGCGCCTTGACGTGCCAGGGTATTCATCTTAAACTGGTAGGTGAGGCTGGCGCCCTTCACGCCCTTGGTGTATGGCATAAGTGTCATTCCGGCAAGGCTCTTGCCCATAAACGGAATCTGAACCCACTTGGCTCCCTCTTTCTCCTTGCCTTCTGGAGCAGCATCGGTCTTCGATGCGAAGAATGGAACTTCGATTTCTACTACACCGTTGTGTTCGGCGATAACAGGAGTCTCGGAAGCTGATACTCGGAAGAGTTCCGGACAAGTATCTTTTTCGAAGTCATCATTCCAGATCTTGTAGCCGATATGCTTCTGGGTCATCATGCCGTTCCATTTGCCGCCCGACATCTTGTGGTTGTAATAATCGCAGATCAGCGAGTCGCGCTTGAAGAGGCGCTCGCATTCATCAGCCCATACATTCGCCTTCGGATTGCCCTGCTTGTAGAGGGCATTGTTCTGTGCCTGGGCAAAATACATCTGGTGCAGATTGCTCATCAACTCGATAGGGAAGAGGATGATCTGGCGATAGGCATCGTGATAGGATGCCGGCAGGCTGTTGTACTGACGCAGGGCATCGGCTTCGAGCTGCAGATACTGGTTTACTACCTCCTGCCATTCGCCGTTCTCCAGGCTGTAGGTGTTTTTGTCGAGCATCTCAGGGGTGCAGCGGCCGTTGTACTTGCAGATAAGATTCAGAATGCGGGCTGCCTCATCAGCCTGTGATTCGCCAAACTGCTGGGCGCACCAGTCGCGGGTATGACGGGTGATGTTGTTCACATCGTATTTGCGAGGATTCCAAGCCATGTCCATAAACTGGCTGATAGGATATTCCATCGGCTTGAGGTCGCCAACATTGAGAATCCAGAGACGGTCGATGCCATTCTCGTAAGCAAGTGTCAGCTGTTCCCAAGGATTCTGTACAGGAGTTACATTGAGCATCTTTGAGTTTCTTGGAGCACCTACGTAATCTACGTGATAGTATAAGCCCCAACCGCCTTTGTGCTTGCGTTCCTGGGCATTAGGCACACGGCGCACGTTGCCCCAGTTGTCATCGCAGAGCAGCAGGGTTACGTCATCAGGCACCTTCATGCCCTTGTCGTAGTAATCCAATACCTCTTTATATAGTGCCCATACCTGTGGAGTTTCGCTTGCCTTCTTTCCGGTTACGTCAGCGATAATCTTGCGCTGGTCGTTGATGATGTTGGTCATCAGCTTAGTATCAGCCTCGTCGCTCATCGCTTCATCGCCGTCGCCACGCATTCCGATGGTCACGATCTGTTCGGTTCCCTTCATTCGTTCGATGCCTTCACGGAAGAACTTCTGCAGATTTGCCTTGTTCTTCTGATAGTTCCAAGGTCCCCATCCCTTTCGGTTGCGGGCATATTCCTGGTGGTTGCGTGCCATCGGCTCATGATGGGAAGTGCTCATCACTACGCCCATTTCATCTGCCGTCTTCTCGTTTTCCGGGTCATCGGCATAGAAAGCCCAGCCCCACATGGCAGGCCACATCATGTTACCTCTCAGTCGCAATACCAGTTCGAAGACGCGCTGATAGAAACGGTGGTCGCCATAATCGGTGCCGTAGGTGTTCTTTACCCACGAAGTTAGGCAAGGCGCCTCGTCGTTGAGGAAGATGCCGCGATAACGTACGGCTGGTTCGCCATCAGTATAGATTCCCTTGTTTACGAAGATGGAATCGTGGTGCTCTACAGGTACGTCTGCCCAGTCATACCAAGGCGATACGCCCATCTGCTGCGAGAGTTCGTAGATGCCGTAGATGGTGCCTCGGCGGTCGCTGCCTGCGATGACGAGCTGACCATCTATGAGCGTGATGATAAACTTTTCCCGTTTTCCCTTCAGCAGATTTCCGTTGATGCGTTTCTGTTTAACCAGTTGGTCGATGGCTGTAGAATGGCCTATGGTACCTACTAAGATAGTTGGTCGGGCAGTGTCGGCTTTTTTCAGAAAACCGGCATCCGAGGTGAGGGTGGCTGTGGTTCCACTCACGGTTTTGATATCTTTCAGCAGGGCATGAGCTGCATAGCTCACTCCCTTGCAGTCGTTGGCATCCATGTAGATTTCTACACGGTTGTTGGCATTCAGCAGCAAGTCTCCTTGCTTGAAATTTACAAATCTGTCGGCTGCGCTCATGCTGATTGTTGAGAGCAGGGCAGCGCTTGCCAGGAATGTTCGCTTGATGTTGTTTAGTTTCATATTTATTTATTTTGTTGTTATTTTCCGATTGTCAGCAATGTGTTTTTGCCGGTTGCAAAGATAGCCAAAACTATCCGAATGTACCTTGTTTTATGTAAACTTTAGTTTTTAATATGTTTCATTTTTACTTTTCTGTCCGTTTCTCTTTGTGTTTTCAAAGAAAAATAGTAATTTTGCATAGTAAAAACAGAAAAATAAGAATATATATAATGATAGACAGACCGACGATAGCAAAAATTATGGATGCCACCAAGATAGAAGAGGTGGTATCTGAGTTTGTTACGCTCAAGAAGCGTGGCATCAATTATGTCGGCTTGTGTCCTTTTCATAACGATTCCAATCCATCTTTCTCCGTATCTCCAACAAGAGGTATCTGTCATTGCTTTACCTGCGGAAAGGGAGGCAATGCAATCAACTTTCTGATGGAACTGGAACAGATGACCTATCCTGATGCCCTTCGCTGGCTCGCCAAGAAATATAAAATAGAAATCCAGGAGCGTGAACTGACCAACGAAGAGAAACAGCGCGAGAGCGAACGGGAATCCATGTTTATCGTCAACGATTGGGCGGCGAAATATTTCCAGGATATTCTCCTGCATGATGTGGATGGCATCGCTATCGGTATGGCCTATTTCCGAGGAAGAGGTTTCAGAGATGATATCATCCGGAAATTCCAGTTGGGTTTTGCGCTCCCTAAGCGTACTGCTCTTGCTGAAGCGGCTAAGGCGGCTGGCTATAATCTGAAATATCTGGTTGATACGGGACTCTGCTTCAAGGTGGATAAGGACGAAGCTGGCAATAAGTCGGGTGAGGATAAGATTCTTGACCGTTTCTCGGGCAGAGCCATCTTCCCCTGGTTCAGCGTAAGCGGCAAGGTGGTGGCTTTTGGTGGACGAGTGCTCGACAGCAGAACCAAGGGCATCAGCCAGAAATACGTTAACTCACCTGATAGCGTTATCTATCATAAGGAACGAGAACTCTATGGACTCTATCAAGCCAAGAAGGCGATAGCCAAGGAGGATTGTGTCTTTATGGTGGAAGGATACACCGATGTGATTTCGATGCACCAGTGTGGTATCGAAAATGTAGTGGCCAACTCGGGTACGGCGCTGAGCGTGCATCAGATCAGACTGCTGCACCGCTTTACCAGTAACATCGTTCTCCTTTATGATGGCGATAAAGCGGGTATTCATGCTGCGCTGCGAGGTACCGATATGCTGCTCGAAGAAGAGATGAACGTAAAGGTGCTCTTTCTTCCTGACGGCAATGACCCTGACAGTTTCGCCCGCAGTCATTCGGCAGAGGAATTCAGAAGATATATTCAGGAGAATCAGACCGACTTCATACAGTTTAAGACCGATATTCTGCTGCGCGGTGTGACAGACCCTGTAAAGCGAAGCCAGGCTATCAACTCGATTGTAGAGAGCATCTCGAAAATCAAGAATCAGATAACGCGCGCTTCTTATATCACCGACTGTTCTCACCGTTTGGGCGTGAACGAGGCAATTATCGTGAATGCCTTGAACAATTTTGTGCGCAACGGTATGAGTGAGCAGGTAAAGGCGGAGCGACGTGCTGCGGGATTGAAAGATTCGCCTGTAGCGGCAGCGCAGCAGGCACAATCGGCTATGAGAGCGGTTACCCCATTGGATAAACTCCTGGAGGTAGAAGGACTTCTGGTACAGCTGATTATTCATCATGGTGACCAGCCCATCACGGTACAGGATGTAGACGGAAATGATGTGGAGGTAGCTGTGGCCCAGTATATCAGTCTTGATTTGGGCGGAGATGGCTTTAAGTTTCATAATGATTTATATAATCAGATTATGCAGGAGGCTGTGGAACATCTGGAAAAAGAAGATGATTTTGTGGCCGAAACTTATTTTGCCAATCATCCGAATCCGGAAATCAGCAGGTTGGCAGGTTTGCCTACAGGTGCCCAGGAGGTATCTACGGCTAGTCTGCAGATGAAGATGAGTGCCGATAAACTCCGCCAGTTTGTCTTTAAGGACATCTTGAGCTTCCGCACTCATTATATTGCTCAGCGTATTATAGAGGTACAGCAGGAGTTTGCCAAGAATCCGACCAATCGTGAACTGCTGCAGGAGTTTATGAAACTCAAGCAGATGAACACGCTTCTGGCGAGTCAGGCAAACAATATCTTCAATTAACCGGAGCTCCTGTCCTGTGGGGAGAAACTCTGTAAAGAAGTATTAGAGATAAAAAAAGAGAAACGCTATATGATTTATTTTCACTGGATATATCTGTTGCTTTATGTTGTGATAACCGTTCCGGCTATCATTACCGTCTTGATGGACAACCGTCAGCCCGCCAAGACGATGGCATGGATATTGGTGTTCTTCTTCATCCCTTTTATAGGCATTATCTTCTATTTTTTCTTCGGACAGAACACCCGCAAGGAGCGGCTTATCAGCGACCGTAGCATGGACCAGCTCACCAAGCGCTCCATGCTCGAATTCGTAGAGCAGGAGAATCTTCACCTGCCCGACAGCAATAAACCTCTGATGAATCTCTTTGCCAACCAGAGTTGGGCGCTGCCTTTTAAAGATAATCAGGTGGATATTTATACCGATGGCTATGATTTCTTCCTTACCTTATTATATAATATAGGACAGGCAAAGCATCATATTCATCTAGATACTTATATCTTCGAAGCCGATGCTTTGGGGTATCTGATAGCCGATGCTTTGATAGATAAGGCGGAGCAGGGAGTAGAGGTGCGACTGATTTACGATGATGTAGGTTGCTGGAAGGTGAAGGATGAATTCTTCGAACGTATGCGCGATGCAGGCATTGATGTCCATTCGTTCATGCCAGTCCGCTTTCCGGCTTTTACGAGTAAGGTAAACTATCGTAACCATCGCAAACTCTGTGTCATAGATGGTAAGGTGGGCTTTATCGGCGGCATGAATATCGCTCTGCGCTATGTGAAGGGTGATAAGAAACAGGCTTGGCGCGATACGCATCTCCGTATTGAGGGCGGTGGCGTTTACGCCATTCAGAGAGCCTTTTTGGTAGACTGGTATTTTGTAGACCGTACATTGGTTACCAATCGCCAGTATTATCCGCCGGTCAGTGCGCATATCCGCAATAATTGTCTCGTACAGATTGTTACGAGCAGTCCTATCAGTCCTTGGCCTGACATCATGCAGGGCTATGTCCGCATCCTGCTTCAGGCACGGAAGTATGTGTATATGGAAACGCCTTATTTCCTGCCAACTGAACCTGTATTGTTTGCCATGCGAACAGCAGCTCTGGCGGGTGTGGATATCCGTCTGATGTTGCCCCGTCATGCTGATGCCAAACTGGTAGAGTGGGCATCACGTTCGTATGTGATGGAGGCGATAGAGGCTGGCGTAAAGGTTTATCTCTATACGGCAGGCTTTAATCATAGTAAATTGCTGGTGAGTGATGATAATCTCTGTACGATAGGCAGTACGAATATTGACTTCCGAAGTTTTGAGAATAATTTCGAAGCGAATGCGTTCTTCTTTGATGAGGGGATGGCGCAGCGTGTGAAGGCTGTCTATCTGCGGGATGAGGCGAAGAGCATCCTGGTAGATGATGTATCTTATTTCGTAAAACGTCCGTTCCTGCAGCGCCTTTTCGAGAGTACGGTAAGATTACTCTCGCCGCTGCTGTAACTAGGCACGGATTTTTATTTAAGTATGGATTTATTTAGGCACGGATTACACGGATTACACGGAGTTATGAGCTAAATTCAATATTCCGAATTTAAATCTCATAAATAATCCGTGTAATCCGTGCCTAAAACTTGTTTTATCTGAATATCGAGAAGTTTACGCTTCCGTAACTTCTGTGTTCCAGGAATCGTGGATGCTCGGAGAAATCGTAGTCTTTGCCATGCTCAAAGACGAAGATGCCTTCTTCGTTGAGATAGTCGCCATTCAGAACGAGGTCTGGAATCTGCGGCAACTCCTTCAGAGCGTATGGAGGATCAGCAAAGATAAAGTCAAACTTCTGCTTGCAGGTCTTCAGAAAGCGGAATACATCACCACGAATCAGAATATCCTTGTCTTCGCCTAACTTCTGAAAACATTGGCGGATGAAGTTGGCATGGTCGCGGTCTGCCTCTACGCTGATTACACGGCTGCAGCCTCGTGATACCAGTTCGAGCGAAATGCTGCCCGTACCGGCAAAAAGGTCGAGGGCAGAGGTATCTTCGAAATCAATATATCCCTGCAGAACATTAAAGATGTTCTCCTTTGCAAAATCTGTTGTCGGACGTGCCTTAAACGAACGTGGAATGTCGAAATGGCGTCCCTTATATTGTCCTGTTATGATTCTCATTTGTTTTAATGTTGAATGTTAAATGTTGAATGTTGAGTGGGGCTAGCGCCTTTTTGTCAACGTACTTTACTTACTTAGGTACAGCGCCATCAAATCGAATGGCAGACCTTTAATCTCTGTGATGGGCGCACGATTGAATTCGGCGGCAGGATTCAGAATGAAGGTCTTCTTGATATAGAGTTTCGTGTTGTAGAGGAACCAATCCTTATCCGGCACATTGCCCGATACATGCAACTCATCCTGCATCTGGTTGAATCCCAACTGCTTCCATACATAGAGAATGAAATAGAGGGCATCCTTGGCATGCTCGGCATTGAACGAGTTGAAGAATTTGAAACGGTTCTTCTCGAAACCGAAAACGTCCAGTTTCTTGTCGTGGAAATAAACATAGAGCTTGCGGTGAATGCCGGTGAAACTGCGATGATGCAGATAGTGCCACATCGGTTGCATGATAGGTGTGAAGCGAACATCCTTGAAGTTGTCTTCTACCACCATCTTCAAATCCTTGTTGATAGGGAACACCGCTACCGCATTCAGTTCCGGCTGCACTCTGTAGAGAATGGCATCGCTGTTATGACTGTTGAAGGCATGCTGATAGAGTACATCGATATCCTCTTCATGAAATTCTTCGATAGGAACCAGCAGAATAGGCGAATCGAGATATACGCGTACCTTCTGGTATCCCCGCTGCAGGAGAGTACTCTCCTTAAAAGCCTGACGCAAGTTGGCTGCCATCGAAACACCACTCTTTACCGTATAAGGTTCATAGATGAGCTGATGCTCAGCTTCGCGGTCAACTACCGAAAAGCTGAGGGTGTTTCTGCTCACGCGGATGGTGAGTCGTGCTTGCTGAATATTGTTACCTTTTATTTGCATATCTGTTACCAATTACCTGCGTTGTTATTATCTGTCGTTAAATCGCCTATCTTGAGTCCGGGATAGTTGCCGGCATAGTTAGCCTCCTCTATCTTCTGCTGGATGGATCCTTCATCGAGTCCGTCAAGATAGGATTCATATTCTGCCCCGCATTCCATCACCGGAATCTGCTTGCCGCTTTTTCCTACGATAACCGTGGCAGCGAGTGTAAACTTCTTACCGTCGGCATACGGAATGTATTGGGCATCTTCCGGTAAGTACTTGCCTTTTACCAGTGTCGGGAAGTCGCCTGTATATACGCCGTGTTTCGCCTTGTATTTCTCTTCAGCCTGACGTATCTGCATCAGTTTCTCCTTCACCTCTGCTTCTCTGCTAGCCATGGCTTTCTGGAAGCGGATGGGCTGACTTACACTCAGAATACAGAGTAGCATCATGATGATGACGCATGCTCCCAAAATATAATTATTCTTTATTCTTTTTCTCATTTCAAAAAGTATTATTACTTTTGCACAGCAAATAGGTGCAGTAAATTTTCTGCAAAGATACTAAAAGTTTTCGAAATATGAACATTGAAGAGTTAAAATATCAGATATTACAGCAATTTGGCTTTCTGCCAACCCCTGAACAGGCTCAGGCACTCGATGTTTTCGTGCAGTTTATGACGGATAGCAATCCTCATGCTGTCATGATTCTACGAGGTAGTGCGGGTACCGGTAAGACATCGCTTTCGGGTGCAATTGTCCGTACGCTCCGTGCCGTTCGCCAGAAGGTGATGCTCCTTGCCCCTACGGGTAGGGCGGCTAAGGTCTTCTCTCTGAACAGCGGGATGCCTGCCTATACCATCCATCGCCGCATCTATCGTGAAAAGGCGTTTGCCGGAGTGGATGGCCAGTTCAATCTCAATGATAATCTCTATACTGATACGCTTTTTATGGTGGATGAGGCTTCGATGATAGCTAATCTGGGATTGGGCGGAACCACCTTTGGCAGTGGCTGTCTGCTGGATGATCTGGTTCATTTTGTGTATCAGGGACATAACGACCGACTTTTGCTGATAGGCGATAAGGCTCAGTTGCCTCCTGTTGGTGAGGAAGAATCACCTGCCCTTTCTGCTGCGATGCTCCAGGGGTATGGACTGTCGGTTTATGAGTGCGATTTGAACGAAGTAGTCCGTCAGAGTCAGCAGTCGGGTATTCTCTTTAATGCTACCCGCATCCGTCAGATGATTACCCACGATGATATTACCCAACTGCCTAAAATCCGTTTCTCCGGTTTCTCGGATATCAGGGAGATGCCGGGTGCAGAACTCATCGAGGCACTTGGCGACAGTTATCATCATGTGGGACTGGACGATACCATTGTGGTGACTCGTAGCAACAAGCGCGCCAACATCTTCAACCAGGGCATCCGCAACATGGTGCTTGATAGGGAAGAGGAACTGGAGAGTGGCGACATGCTGATGATTGTGAAGAACAATTATTATTGGATGGAGGAAGAAAGAAAGAAGATAAAGGAAAGTGAAGAACGAAGAGTTCAAAGTAACGAACTTCCTGCTTTCTTGGCGAATGGTGATAGGGCGAAGGTGATGAAGGTGAGCCGTCGCATCGACCTCTATGGGTTCCATTTTGCCACCCTTCTGTTGAAATTTCCCGATTATGACAATTATGAACTGGAGGCTACGGTATTGCTGGATACCCTGACGAGTGAGGCTCCTGCTTTGACTCATGATCAGCAAGAACAGCTTTTCCATAAGATAGAGGAAGATTATCAGGACATACCACTGAAGGCAGACCGTATGAAGGCAATCCGGCAAGACCCGTATTTCAATGCTCTGCAAGTGAAGTTTGCCTATGCCGTTACCTGTCATAAAGCGCAGGGCGGACAGTGGTCGCATGTCTATGTAGACCAGGGCTATATGACGGATGATATGCTTACTCCCGATTATATCCACTGGCTCTATACCGCCTTTACACGAGCCACAGAAATGCTGTATCTAGTAAATTGGCCAAATACGCAGATAGAAGGATGAAGATAACAAAAAGAGGGTGTGTCATAAGTCTGTGACGCACCCTCATCTTTATATAAATCTCTCTCTATTTCTAAAGTGATTCATATATATATATTATGTATATCGTAGTGTTCTATTCTTACTTGCTCAAGCTAACAGAATGGCTCATGTTAGTCATTTCTGGAATTGAGTTTACTACGTGTTTCAAGAACATGCCCATGCAAAGAACCATACCTGAAAACATAACTGCGGCGAAAGCCATTGTAAAAATAGTCATCATAATTATTAACCTTTTTAAAATTTATTATTTGTTATTCCTTAAATACGAGTGCAAAGTTAACACTTTTTTATCGAATAACGGCATCTTTTGCCGAGAAATATCATTGCAATATGTTTTTCTTGATATGGGTCAACCACTTGTTTTTAGCCTTGAAAATGACATTTTGCTATCGGATATGTTGTTTTTGTGGCAATAATTTATATATATCATTTTTCTCGCTTTGTTATGTGTGTAACAAGATAGGGCTTCCTGTCAGATGATAAGAAAAGAGAGGGTGCGTCATGGACTTATGACACACCCTCATAAGCAAGAATGCCCTGTTACGCCCCCATGCATGATGTTACTCCGAGGGTAGTGCCGAGCGCCGTCAAGATTGTGAGTACAATCTGAAAAATCTGTTTCCAAGTTTCTTTCTTCATAATTTTCTAGTTTTTTAGTGGTTAATAATGTTCTTGATTACAGGTGCAAAGGTACTACATTTTTCCTACACCACCAAAAATCACCTTGCAGAGTTATGTGAAATTCCATTAACATTTCTGCCATATTGTGTTAAAGAAAATAACTCATCGTTTTGCGGGTCATAACTCATAGCTTTATGATGAGATAGTCATAGTTTTAGGGGCAATGAATGTATGCATCTCGATACCGCTAAAAAATCGATTACAAATTACAATTTCAGTTATTACAGTTTTATTTTGACCCAATATCACGCTTTTAAAATGTAAGTATAGAAAAGTATATATAAATATTTGTAGTAACAGATTGTTACTACCTTCAAACCCTTATACCCCCTCAGGAAAAAACTGTAATAACTGAAATTGTAATTACCGTAATACAAATAATCTTCAAAAATCCTTGGTTGTTTCAAAAAACATTTCGTACCTTTGTGGGCAGCATTGCTTAAGCATCCAGATGAAGCTTTGATGGATGACATCGGAGAAATGTGGACGCTATAGTGTTCACCTAAGTACTATGTTGATTGCTGGATGAACATGATGCAAAAGGTTTTTGATGTGAATGATGCCTTGAAAGGTATCCTTATTAAAGACATTTTCGAAAAATATTAAATGATAAATTGTACCAATTTGTTTTCAAATCATTCTCATCCCGATGGTTCCTCTATTGGAAAACTGAAAGGCAAGCCTGTAGCCGCCCTGCTCAAAGGCAGAAATGTGCTAGCTGTATATGATAATCACCTTACAGTCTTTAGGCTGTAAGGTGCCTAGTGCCCTCTTATTACTGAAATTATGTGGATATATTAAAAAGAAAAAGTCCGGCTCTCTTTCGAAAGTCGGACTCTTAAATTTTTGAGTTATTTTTGGGAAAAGTGGGTAGTGATGGATTCGAACCACCGAAGGCATAGCCAGCAGATTTACAGTCTGCCCCATTTGGCCACTCTGGTAACTACCCAAAAGCTTTATATCTCAAAAGCGAGTGCAAAGGTAATGCTTTTATTTGATATTACCAAATTTTTTCGGCACTTTTTTCTCTTTTCCTTCAAAAAATGTTCATTTTCCCCTATAAAATAGGTTTTCCCCCTCTCTTTTACTTTTTTACCTTTTTACCCTTTTACCTTTACCACATGTCTTCTGCGATGTTTCCTCGAAAGTCTTCTGTGCTTGTAATGCTCATACTTCTTGATGGCAACGAATACCGTGAGGGCAAGGACTACGGCCAGCAGGAAGATAACGATGCCGCCGCCCAGATTGTCGCCCTTCACCTTCGACCACATATCCAATACCTCGGGAGTATGATCGCCGGCATCATGAATCATGGCACATCTGGCTACTACGCTGCTGTCTGGATACATGATAGGGTTGAGATGGGCATTCCTGCCTTCCTCGCCAAAGAAGTAGGCAAGATTTACAGGTTGGGTATAAGCCTCAGTATCGCTCATAGCTTCTAATACCTTCTTGCCTGCCACGCTGCTCACATATCCCGTTGTCTCCATATTGGCGAGTGCCACGTCTTCCTGACAGAGATAGTTGATGAAATAGGCGGCAGCCTTCGGATTGCGTGAATACTTAGGGATTACCCAACCGTCGAACCATACATTGCTTCCTTCTTTCGGTACCTCATATCCCAGTTCTACACCCACTTTTCCGGCTTCTTCAATAGCCCAGACGGCATCACCGCTCCAGGTCATGTTGAGATAGGC
>ERZ1026776.685-NODE-685-length-22307-cov-7.223800_pt1 | contig 22307 bp, 18 predicted proteins | sample MGYA00380125_ERZ1026776 | MGnify/ENA primary metagenome ERZ1026776 (study PRJEB33269, sample SAMEA4719761) | human gut metagenome | biome: human-associated habitat; feature: organic feature; material: feces | place: Cameroon | collected 2013-10 ...
CGTTAAATGAATTATCAGTTTTTAACAAGAAGACATTTTTTGATACAATTACAGATAATGTCGGTGTATTGAGCAAAAGTACTTTGGAAAAATATTTGAAAAAGTATTTGGAATCTGGGGAAATAGTGCGTACTGGAAGAAATGCGTATTGTGTCAGAGGAAAATTAAAAGATTATGAATATGATTATTCTGATATAGCAGTTCATATAGCGAAAATATTGAATGAGGATTTCTACGATTTAGATTTCAGAATTTCAGAGCTGTATCAAATGAATCGTTTTTTGAATCATCAAATTGCACATAATGTTATTTTTGTCTTCGTAGAGAAAGAATTGTGTATTTCTGCCTTTGAAAGATTGAAAAAAGAGTATGAAGGCAACATACTTATAAATCCAACGGAAGAAGATTTTTTTAATTATAGACGAGAAGATATGATTGTTGTAAGAAATCTTTTGACGGAATCACCAAAAGGGAAAAAGGAGGTCTGGCATACTGGTTTAGAAAAATTGCTGGTAGACATTTTTTCGGAGAATCTGATAAAAGCAATGTTTAGTGAATCAGAGTATCCCGCAATATATGAAACAGCATTTAATTCTTATGTTGTGGATGAGAGTCAGATGTTCAGGTATGCTAAAAGACGAAAAAGCGCAGATAAGATAAAGAAATTTATACAGGAAGAAACGGATGTAAAATTACGATTGGAGTAGAGTAGTTATTAATGATTACTAGAGAGAATTATAGCATAGAGCATATTATGAAGTTGCATGAATCGAGTAAAAGAGATCCAAATCTGATTGAGAGAGTATTGTTTGCATTTGGATTGCTGGAAGCACTTAGGAGAGTAGAGTTACCATTTATTTTTAAAGGTGGAACATCGCTTTTGTTACTTCTTGATAAACCAATGAGATTGTCCACGGATATTGATATTATTGTAGAACCGGGAACAGAGGTAGATGTTTATCTTGAAAAGGCAGCTAAAATATTTCCATTTAAAGCCTATGAAGAACAAATCCGCAAGGGTAAAAATAATATAGAAAAGAGACATTTTAAGTTTCAGTTTGAATCTCCAAGGATGAAAGAGCCAGTGGAAATTATCTTGGATATTTTGTTTGAATCAAGTAAATATGCAAACACAATAGATAAAAATATTGATTGTGAATTGCTGCTTACGGAGCCGGAATATTTGCAGGTAAAAGTGCCAGATGTAAATAGCATTTTAGCAGATAAATTGACTGCATTTGCACCTCATACCACAGGTGTCTTAATTGATACGAGGAAAGATTTAGAGATTATGAAGCAGATGTTTGATGTATATTCTCTAATTGGTGTATTTGATGATTTTAATGCAGTCTATGAAACATATCATAAGATAGTGGAAGATGAAATTGCATATCGTGGTATTGATGTTACAGCAAAAGATGCGCTTATGGATACCTATCATGCGTCAATATGTATTGCAAGTAGAGGTATATATCGCGCAGAGGATTATCAGTGTTATCTTAAAGGAATTAGAAGTTTGGCTGGACATATTTATTTGCTTGACTATTCAGCAGAAGTTGCATCTACATATGCACCAACTGTTATGTATATGGCTGCATGTATGATAACAAATGTGCCGTTTGTAAGAATTGAAAATATAGATGAATATTTAAAGAAACAGCACGGAGATAAGACAGTGGCTAAAGCATTAAAATCTTTAAAGAAAAGAAATCCGCTTGCGTATGCGTATTCAATTAAAGCAGAGGAATTAATTAATAATATTACATAATAAGAAAGTAAAACCATTCATGGTATAGCAACAACAGGTTGCTTTTCATAACATGGAGTTGTCTGTATGATACGGTTATGGAGGTGAACGTGATGGAAACAAAAAATGTGATTTTGGAACTTCGCACGAAGCAGGGATTATCGCAGGATGAATTAGCCGAGAAAATCATGGTGACAAGACAGGCAGTATCGCGCTGGGAGAACGGCGAAACCGTGCCGAATACGGATACGTTAAAGCTGCTGTCGAAAGTATTTGATGTCTCAATCAATACGCTGCTTGGACAACCGAGAAGATTGATCTGTCAGTGCTGTGGCATGCCGCTCGAAGATGAGATTATCGGGCATGACCGGGATGGGGCAATGAACGAATCGTATTGTAAATGGTGCTATGCAGATGGCATGTATACATACAGTAATATGGATGATCTGATCGATGTTGCAGTCAAGCATATGGTGACGGATGAATTCTCGGAGGAACAGGCGCGGGAATATATGAAGGATCTGCTCCCGAAGTTAGATTATTGGAAACGGTACGATGAACTGAGCGATGGCGGACAGTTCGATGAATTCAAACATCAGTTGATAAAAGAGATTAACGATCTTCACATCGAAGGATTACCGAAGGTGGAGAAGCTGAATGCACTCGTCGGTCAGTATGTGAATCTGGCGTATCCACTTCCAAGTGGAGAGACAGTAAAATTCTTAGACGACAAGAAAACGTATCTTGGTAATCAGTTGGAATGTGAGTTCGGTGGAGACCGGTATTTTGGTGTGCTTGCAGGCATGGATTTCATTTTGGTGAGTACCTATGATGCGAGTGGCGAGAATCCGGAGCTGGTCGTATATAAGAAACGGTAATGATGAATAGAAGAGTCGAGCAATCGGCTCTTTTTTAGTGGATTAAAAGTAGGAAATAATGATTATAATTTATATAGAGACAAAAGCTTTTTGATCACTTAAAGTAAATAAAAATTGACAAAATAATTAAAATTGTCTAATATTATTGATGTAAGGAGTTGATGATATGCCTAAAAAATCAATTGTATTATTACCAGAAACAGAAAATATATTAGAACAAATGGGGCTGCAGATAAAATATGCAAGATTAAGAAGAAAAATTTCAGCAGAATTGGTTGCAGAACGCGCAGGAATTAGTAGAGCGACGCTGGTTTCTATCGAGAAAGGTGCGCCATCCGTTGCAATCGGCTATTATGCAGCTGTATTGCATGCACTTAATTATATGGATAAAGATTTGCTTCTGGTTGCAAAAGATGATGAGTTAGGACGCAAATTGCAGGATTTGGAGCTGCCTGTCAGAAAGCGCGTAACAAAGAAGGGATAATTTGTATGGAGAAAGAGAAGAAGATATATGTATTTGCAGATTTCCTTTCTTTCCACAATGATTTAATTGGGACAATATTTTTGTCTCAGGTAAGAGGGAAAGAATTATATTCTTTTGAATATGATCAGAAATGGCTTGAAACGGGAGCCATGTTATTAGATCCTGATTTACAGTTATATGCTGGGAGACAATATATAAGAGATGAAAAGAATATATTTGGAGTATTTGCAGATTCTTGTCCGGATAGATGGGGAAGACGTTTGATGAATCGCAGGGAGGAATTGCGAGCCAAATCAGCTTCGGAAAAACCGCGTAAGTTATTTGACAGTGATTATCTTCTTGGAGTGTATGATGAAGCTCGGATGGGTGGATTGCGTTTTAAGACGGAATTGAATGGAGAATTTCTATCTGCTGATAAAGAATACGCAACACCACCATGGACTTCGCTGCGAGAACTTGAGCAGGCAGCGGTGTCATTTGAAAATGATGATACAGGATTGGGTGAGAAGTGGTTGAAACAATTGCTTGCACCGGGATCATCTTTGGGGGGAGCGAGACCTAAAGCATCTGTACTTGCTCCGGATGGTTCGTTATGGATTGCCAAATTCCCGTCTAAACATGATGAAATTGACTCTGGAGCATGGGAAATGGTTGCACATGAATTAGCGAGTATGTGTGGATTGAATGTGCCAGAAGCAAAGACTGAAAAATTCTCTAAGCTTGGAACAACCTATTTAGTAAAAAGATTTGACAGGAATCATGAGAAGAGAATTCATTTTTCATCTGCTATGACGATGCTCGGAAAAACAGATGGTGCAAATGGTGTGGATGGAAGCAGTTACCTGGAGATTGTATCATTTTTGAGAGCGAATGGAGCAAGACCGAAACAAGATATAGAGGAGCTTTGGAAGAGAATCGTGTTCAGCATGGCAATATCTAATACGGATGATCATTTTCGAAATCATGGATTTGTATTGTCCGAGGAAGGCTGGATATTATCACCATTATATGATGTGAATCCAGATATTTATGGAGAGTATCTATCACTAAATGTTGATGCCAACAGTTCAAGTATCGATTTTGAATTGGCATTGGAAGCTGCGCCATATTATGGAATGGGAAAAAAGGACGCATTGGACGTGGTGAACAGTACAAAGAATGTTATAAATAGTAATTGGCGGGAACTGGCAAAAAAACAAAATATTAGTCGTGGAGAAATAGAAAGAATGGCGCCTGCATTTCGAGAGTGCGAACGGTAGGTGTTTGAGGATACAAAGGATAACATAGTGTCAGAGCAGTTATAAGTTGAAAGATTTATAGCTGCTCTTTATTGCATTTCGTCTGAAAAAGATAGAATTATGATACAATCCGGTGTATAATTTAAAGATACATAAAATGCAGGGATATGTATGAACATGATACGGGGTAAAAGGGCACATTTCCATGCATCCGATATCAGAGAAGCGAATGAAGAATTAGGGAGGGATTTACAGATGAAGAAGAAATTACTGACCGTAATGATGGCTGTGATGATGGCATTTTCGTTATCCGGCTGTGGCAATGACGTCATCGTGGATGTCGTGACGAACGATGTAGAAAACGGAAGCAATCAGGCAGATAGTTCTAACGCAGGAACGTCGCAGGGAGAGCAGACAGCATCGGCAGAGGTGGCAGAGACCAATCCGGCAGGACTTAAGACGATCCCGTTAGAGGATGTCAAGATCGGTGTGTTGTATATCGGCAGTGCATCAGATACATCGGGATATACGTATGCACACGAGCTTGGAATTCAGGGTATGGTCTCAAATCTCGGACTTAAGGAAGATCAGGTTGTGCGCAAGGAATCGATAGACGATGGCGATGATGTAGCAATCAAAAAAGCATTGGGTGAATGTATGGACGAAGGCTGCAACATTGTATTTACAACGAGCTGGGGTTACATGGAAGAGACCGCGGCATATGCGGAGAAATATCCGGATGTTTATTTTGCACACGGAACCGGATATATGAGCAATGGAAGCAATTTTACGAACTATTTCGGAAGAATCTATCAGGCGAGATATCTGTCCGGTCTGGTAGCGGGCATGAAGACGAAAAGTAATTTGATCGGGTATGTATCTGCGATGGGCAGCGACAACAGTGAGTGTACCGGTGGTATTGATGCATTTGCGATGGGTGTTGAGGAAGTCAATCCGGATGCGAAGGTGCTGGTGGCAGTGACGAACTCCTGGTTTTCTCCGGATGACGAGCAGGCGGCTTCCGATGCATTGATTGGCAAGGGCTGCGATGTGCTGGCACAGCATGTAGATACGACAGCTCCGCAGACTGCATCCGAGGAAAACGGAACATGGGCGATCGGATATAATTCCGATATGAGTAAAGAGACACCGGAAGCGACGCTGACATCGGTTATCTGGAACTGGAGTGCGTATTACACCTCCTATGTAAACAGTATCGTCAATGCAACATATGACGGTTCGAATTATTATGGCGGTATGGACGAAAGTCTGGTTGGACTGACAGGATTATCTTCTCTGTGCGAGGATGGAACACAGGAGAAAGTAAATGAGATGCAGCAGAAGATTTTGTCCGGAGAATTCGGCGTGTTTGATGGAGAAATCCTTACCAACGATGGAACTGTGATCGGAGAAGAGGGCAAGACATTGGATGATGCGACGATTACCGGTAAGATCAACTGGTATTATCACAATGTGGAAGTCGTAGATTGGAAATAGGGGGGATAGCCGTGAAAATATTTCGCAATTTGAAGCTGCAGTACAAGATGCTTATATTGGCTATCATTCCGGTACTCGTCATGGGTATTGTAGCGATTCTCATTAGTAATACAGTCGTGAAAAATAAATTGCTGGACGATGCGAAGCAGAAACTGAAAGCAACATCGAATGCCGTGCTTGCGGCGTATGATCAGAATGCCGGAGATTATTTTGTGAATGCGACCGGGGATGTGTGGAAGGGTGCTTACAACGTATCGCTATCTACGCCTTTTATCGATGATATTGCTGCAAAAACCGGGATTGAGGTTACATTCTTTTACAACGACACGCGACTTGTGACATCGTTAAAGGATGCGGACGGGAAGCGGATCCTTGGTTCTAAGGCAGGCGATTTCCTTGTGGAAAATGTCCTGAAGGATGGCAATGAGGTGTTTACCAATCGTGTGCTGGTAGATGGTACTTTCTATTTTGGATATTATGTGCCGGTGCACCAGAATAACAGCGATGAGATCATCGGTATGGTTTTCGCCGGAATGCCGGTCAAGGAGATATATGCGAGCCTGAATCTGATTACCATGATTTTTACAGTAGCAATCGTTGTTATACTGGTAATCGCGGTCATCGGATGTCTGCTTGTTTCCAGCGGAATTGCAAAGAGTATCCAAAGCAGTATGGACGTGGTAAAACAGATTTCGGAAGGCAATCTGAATGTTGAGATCGAGCAGAGCATGTTGGATAGAAAAGATGAGGCGGGAGCTTTGTCATGTAATACGCAGACACTTATCGACAGCTTATCTGCGATGATAGGCAAGATCAGCAACAATACCATGACCTTGAATGCATCTTCCGAGGAGATGAATGCGGCTGCCGGACAGGCAGGCAATGCAGTTGGAAATATCAACGACGATCTGCACAATATGCTGACCGGAGCTGTTGAGCAGACCGGCAACGCACAGAATATCAAGAACAGCATTCACAATATGAATATTCATCTGGAAAAGACGCTCGGGGAAGTGGATCACCTTTCCGATGAGACAAAAGCGATGCTTGACGCCAGAAATGACGTGGATAAATCGTTGAACCAGCTCGATGCTTCGAACCAGGATGTTATGACCGAAGTTGAGAACATCCAGAAGCAGACGCAGCAGAATAATGAATCGGTGGAAAAAATCATTGCCGCAGTTAGTTACATCTCCGATATTGCAGATCAGACAAACCTTTTATCTCTGAATGCATCAATTGAAGCAGCCAGGGCAGGTGAAACCGGTAAAGGCTTTGCAGTGGTCGCAGAAGAGATTGGCAAGCTTGCCAACCAGAGCAATGAAGCATCGACAGAAATATCCGAGCTGGTGAATCTGTTAAGCTATAATTCCAGCCAGACAATGGATATTATGGACAATGTACAGGATGCTATGAATGATCAGACGAAGAAGCTGGTTGAAACAGCCAATATATTCAAACAGTTGCAGGAGCATGTATCCCATGTTGCAGATGGTGTGGATGTCATTCGTGATGCAACCGTACAGTTAGGCAAAGAAACCGATGAAATTGGAAAAGATATCAAGAACTTAAGTGACATCGCACAGAGAAATGAGGATACGGTTAAGGGAACGATTTCCTTTAGTGATGAGGTGCTTGGCACAGTAAACAGTGTGACCGAGATGTCAACGGAAGTCAGCTCATCCGCCAATGATATGGCAGGCGTGGTGTCGCATTTCCGTATGTAAGAAGTAAGAATATAAATAGAAAAAGAATGCAGAAGCGTTGGTTCATCATTATATGAACCAACGTTTTTTTCGTAATAAGCCGATATGCAGAAATTTGACTTAGATTTTACATGGTTTCCACAGAAATATGATAGTAGAAAGGTAAATCCTGATTTTATAATAGAACAGTAATATTATATGATAGTATTTGAAACAAAAAATGATTTCGGATGCGACCAACACTCTGTTACCAAGTAAAATGAGTGGCAACACATTCAAAGTGAGGAGAAAAATATGCCATCTACATATGCACATTATCGGATGGGACAGGAAGTAATCAAACAGGTATCTGCTCCTGCCCGCGACATCATTATGCAACATAAACAGCTCTATGATATAGGTCTGCATGGACCGGACATCTTGTTTTACTATCATCCGTTGGTGACGAACCCGGTCAATGCAATCGGATATGGACTGCACGAACGTTCCGGAAAATATTTCTTCGGGAAGGCGGCTGAAATCATAGAGACGGCATCTGACAAGGAAGCAGCGCTTGCTTATATCTATGGATTCATCTGCCATTTTGCCCTGGATTCGACCTGTCACGGTTACATCGATGAGAAGATTGCGCAAAGTGGCGTGTCTCACACAGAGATTGAAGTGGAGTTTGACCGGAGCTTAATGATCGAAGATGGGAAAGACCCGGTTCGACAAGATTTAACGAAGCACATCGTCCCATCTATAGAAAATGCCAGCGTGATTGCACCATTCTTCCAAGGGGCAGAACCGAAGCAGGTAAAAAAAGCGTTGAAGGGAATTATTCAGAACAATCATTTACTGCTCGCACCTTCCAGATTAAAAAGAGCGTTGATCTATGCCATACTCCGTCTGTCCGGAAATTACAAAGAAATGCATGGATTGCTGGTAAATTTTGAAGCAAATCCGGCATGTGAGGACAGTACAGCGAAGCTGCATCAGTTGTACGCTGTGGCCAAGAGCCGGGCGGCTATGCTGATTGACGAGTATGGAAAGCATATGTCGAAGGAAGCGGCGTTAAATACGCTCTATAATTATACATTCAGCGGCAAAGAGAAGGAGGTGTAGCAACGTGAAGACGAAAATGACAAAGGCTGAAAGAAACTGGGTATTATACGACGTGGGAAATTCTGCGTTTGTGCTGCTTGTCTCAACAATCATGCCGATCTATTTTAACTATCTGGCTGGAAATGCAGGACTTTCTTCTGTCGATTATCTTGCGTATTGGGGGTATGCGACTTCTGCTGCAACAATCATTGTAGCATTGCTCGGACCGGTATTCGGAACGTTGGCAGATACGAAGGGGCTGAAGAAACCAATCTTTACCGTGACGATGCTAATCGGAGGAATCGGTTGTCTGGCACTTGGATTCGCCAGACAATGGATGGTTTTTCTCTTGATTTACATTATTGCGAAGACGGGATTTTCAGGCAGCCTGATTTTCTATGATTCGATGCTTGGCGATGTCACAACCGAAGAACGGATGGATGACGTATCTTCACAGGGATATGCCTGGGGCTATATCGGAAGCTGTGTGCCATTTGTAGTATGTCTGGGAATCGTACTCGGTGCAGGGAAGATCGGAATCAGTATGGAGCTTGCGATGATGATTTCATTTGCAATCGTTGCGGTCTGGTGGATCGGTGCAACCATTCCGCTTCTTAAGATCTATAAGCAGAAACATTATGTGGAACGGAAGCCGCGGGCGATTCGGAACAGCTTCAAACGTCTGGGTGCCACCTTGAAAAATGTGAGAAACGAGAAGAAAATCTTCCTGTTTCTGCTGGCATTTTTCTTCTACATCGATGGCGTCTACACGATCATTGATATGGCAACCGCCTATGGAACCGCGCTCGGATTTGACAGTACGAAACTGCTTCTGGCATTGCTTGTCACACAGATCGTAGCATTTCCTTTTGCAATCATATTCGGCAGGCTAGCCAATTGTTATAAAACAGAACGACTCATCACGATCTGTATTGGAGCATACCTTGGTATTGCTATATTCGCTATCTTCCTGAAGGAGCAGTGGCAGTTCTGGATTCTGGCGATTCTGGTTGGCATGTTCCAGGGCGGGATTCAGGCGTTGTCCAGGTCGTATTTCGCCAAGATCATCCCACCGGAAAAATCCGGCGAATATTTCGGCTTGATGGACATATGCGGAAAAGGCGCATCCTTCCTTGGCACAACCGTAATCAGCCTGATCTCGCAGGTTACCGGCAAGGTGAATATCGGTGTAGGCGCGATTTCCGTGTTCTTTGTACTCGGAATGATCGTGTTCTGGATGGCGACCGCGGAGGAAAAGGGAGAAGGAAAGAAAGTGAGGATGAGATTCGGGGAAGATGGGGTGTCTTGAGGGGGAGAAGAAGAGAATATTTTGTAGGGAAGTTTAGAGAGTCGAGGGATCGGCTCTTTTTATAATCAATACAAACGTATTGAAATAGTAATGATATAGCATTATAATAAAGAAAATAAATGGAAGTGAGGTGCGGAATATGGCTAGTACAATTCAGGTTAGAGTAGAAGACGAGTTAAAGAGTAAATCGGATGCTCTTTTTAAGGATTTGGGTACAGATACTACAACAGCAATCAGAATGTTTTTAACACAGGCAGTTGCGACGAATGGATTTCCTTTTGAAATAAAAAGGCAGACAGAAACAAATCCATATGCACCGATGACCGAGAAAGAGATGCTTGCAAAGTTGGAAAAGTCAAGAGAGCAGGAAATGTTCAGGTACGCAGATTGTGTGATCTCTGATATGAGGGAAAAGTATGGATTATAAGATAGTTTTGATGCGGGATGCAGAGGAAGATCTTGATAGATTCATCACATATCTTTTGTTTGAAAAGAAAAGTGAGCAGGCTGCAAGAAATTTATTAAATGATTTTGAAATAACAAAAACAAGTTTGTCCAAAGTTGCCGGGAGTCTGAAATTTTGTGATAATCCCAAATTAAGAGAATTAGGATACCGAAGAATCAATTTTTTAGCTCATCGATATTTTATGCTATATCGTATTGAAAACAATACAGTTTATGTGGATAATATATTTTATGAATTGCAGGATTACGAAAATAAAATGAATTAAATATTGGGATAGAAATATAGAATTTACACCTTTGGAAGATCGGATCGGTATTTAAGACATATGGAAACTACAAGAGATTCCAAAAGAAGAGTCCTCTGACCGGGAGAGAGTGTAAGAGCAGATGGAAAATATCAATATAAATATCATATTGATGGAAAACCACACTTTGTATACAGTTGGAAACTGGAGCCTACGGATAAACTTCCAAAGGGCAAAAAGCCATGCTTTCCCTTCGTGAGTTAGAAAAGCAGGTAAATACGGATTTGGATTTGCTTGTAAATATCGTAGACGGACAGATGATAGTATGTGAACTGGTAGACCGATATTTGAAGACAAAGACCGGAGTAAGGCAAAGCACGAAACAGGGATATTTTACAGTACAGAGATTACTTGCGAAGGAAGCATTTGGCAAAAAGACGATACGAAGTGTGAAAACTTCCGATGCAAAGCTATTCCTTATCAAATTGCAGCAGGAAGATGGGAAAAGCTACAGTTCTATTCATACCATCCGGGGAGTGCTGCGACCAGCCTTTCAGATGGCGGTGGATGATGACATTCTGGTAAAGAATCCATTCGGATTTCAGCTTGCCGGAGTATTGGTAAATGACGCAGTTACAAGAGAAGCAATTACAAAAGACCAGATGAGAAAGTTCTTAAAGTTTGTGCATGACGATGTGGTGTACTGTAAATACTATGAAGTGGTGTACATACTCTTTCATACGGGAATGCGAATATCGGAATTTTGTGGACTGACACTAAAGGACATTGATTTTGAGAACAGAATCGTGAATATCGATCATCAGTTGCAGAGAACATCAGATATGCAATACATCATAGAAACCACAAAGACTGATGCAGGAACAAGAGTATTGCCAATCACAGAGGATGTGGCACAGATGTTTCAGGCAATCATCGAGGACAGAAATGCACCGAAAGTGGAGAAATCCATAGATGGATATAGCGGATTCCTATTTTACGATGATAATGGAATGCCACTTGTTGCAATGCATTGGCAGCACCGCTTCAATCATATGGTTGGCAGATACAATGATATTTACCGGGTGCAGATGCCAAATATCACGCCTCATGTATGCAGACACACCTATTGTTCGAATATGGCAAAATCGGGAATGAATCCTAAGACGTTGCAGTACCTCATGGGGCATTCGGATATATCGGTCACAATGAATGTGTATACGCATATCGGATTCGGTGATGCTGAGGAAGAATTGAAACGAATGGAAGAGTTTAGGAAGGCGTAGGCAGAGGTTGAGCAGAAGAAAGAGAAACCGATGTCGCAGAAGATGTTTAAGGTAATTTAATATGGAAGAGGGATGACACCCTGGCTTAGGTTGGGGCGTTGCAGTAATAATTTCTATTCACAATTCGAATGAAAAGTGCTATAATAACAAGACTTTAAATTTTTACTGAGAGGAGGTTTTTGCTCATGTATAGTGTTCTAACAGTGGCTAGATATATTATTAACAGATGTAATGAAAATAATAAAACAATAAGTAATTTGAAATTGCAGAAAATACTATATTTCGTACAGGCTGAATTCTTGGTAGAGAAGGGTGAGGCTTGCTTCTCAGAAAAAATACAAGCATGGAATTTTGGACCAGTTGTTCCTGAAGTATATCAGCAATATAAAGTTTATGGTGCAGCAAACATTCCCTCTAGGAAACGAGTAGCTGATGGAACTATTATTTCGGGAAACGATAAAAAGATTATTGATGGTATGGTAGATGAGTGTGTTAAATATTCGGCATCAGAATTGGTTTCGATAACCCATAGACAGAAACCATGGAAACAGGCATATGCAAAAGGACCAAATACGGTTATTTCATGTGCAAAGATAAAAGAATACTTCTTGGAGGATGAATAATGACTGAACCAAGAGGACCACTGAATAAGATAGATAAAGGCGAAAAACAAATTTTACCTAAGAATAATCAAATAGATATTATGACAGAGAAGATGCAAGAGATTTGTAATCTACTGCTGGAAGATGAGTTTGATGTGGCTCAGACTACGAAGAGTTTAATTGATTATTTGGATAGACATGAGAGGATACTGTATTCTCCTATAAGCAATGTGATTTATCATTGTTATGATGATGAAGAAAATGTAAAAACAGCAGGGGAAAGAGTTGGAACAATTTCTTCAAACTTAGAGATGATGTTCGCATATACTGAAACAGATGAATATAAAGCTAGTATACCTTCGGGTAGAACCAAAAGGAAAACTTATCAGGATACGCCTAAAACGATTCTGAAATTATGGGATCATGTTAATCTAGCTCAACAACAATATGTAATATTAAGACAGAGTGATGAGGAGTATCAAAAGAAATTTGAATCTTCGATTGAGCCATTCAAACAGGAAATGACAAAAGACTTAACTGCTCAATTATTAACAATTGTTGGGATTTTCACTGCGTTAGCATTCCTTGTTTTTGGTGGCATAAGTTCCCTAGATAACATTTTTTCTAATATTGAATTGCCGCTATTTAAACTTCTGATAGTTGGTTCCGTATGGGGATTGTGTATTATAAACTTAGTGTTTGTATTTCTATTTTGCGTTGGTAAAATGACTAAGATGAGTTTTTCATCTACACAAAATCAAGACGCTACAATTTTTCAAAAATATCCAATTGTTTGGTGGAGTAATTTTATAGTGTGTTCTGTTTTGTTTATGAGTATGTGGGGATATTTTATTACACAAGGAAATATACATTCTTGGTTGAATGATTTTAGTCAGAAGAATAAAGAATGGGTGTCAATTGGTGGAACAGTTGTGATTTTCTTGCTGATTATTATGTTAGGTGTATTTTTACTTAAGAAAATTAGAATAACCGACAATCATGATGAACGAAAAATAAACAAATAAGATTAAGCACCTGCGGGTGCTTTTTATTTTTATGAAAAAATCCTTAGTAGTAATCCTTTCCGTTTTACTACCAATTTTACTATTAACAGGTAGTAATAACATGCTCAATTCTGCTCTAATTTGCCACAATATGTAATTTCAGAGTAAACAACACGAATCCCAGAACCCCTTGCAAAACAGGGCGTTCTGGGGCAAAACAAGGAGAAATAAAACTATGATAAAAGTACTTTTTATCTGCCACGGCACTCCAGTTTTATGATAATGCATACCTTCGCAGACTGGAGCAACACAGTGCAGAATATGGCAGAAAGCCTTGTAATTACTACGGTTTCGACTACTAAGGCTCATGAGAGGAATCGGGATAAATGCAAACGTGTTGGGAGAAATCCTTAGTAGTAAGGAACTACTAAGCGATGGCACCCATACAAAACTTTGAATATAAAAAGCCACAATCGTTGGTAGGGAGACTACCGGGATTGTGGCTTTTTGTAATACAAAAACTTATTGACAATTTGTATTACAAAAAGTAAAATTGTTAGTAGCACGAAAGGAGTTCATTATGAAGAAAATGGGAAGACCTAAGGGCGAAAATAATATGGAAAAGGTGTGTACAATACGTATGGATGAGTATACATTAATGCGCCTTGAAAAGTATTGTGAATTGATGAATGTTGCCAAATCAGAAGCAATTCGTGTTGCTATAAACAGAATGGTTGATGAAGAGAAAGCAATGCAAAAGTAATTGTGGAATGTTTTTTGGACATGTTATTACTTATCATAAGTTATATAGAAATTATTATTATGGAGGACTGAGTCATGGACTTAGGACAAGTGTTTACAGATAGAATTGTTGCAAACTATATGGTTTCGCTATTTTCACACCATGTTAGTAAAGGCAGGGTATTAGAACCTTGTTTTGGAGGTGGAGCATTTTTGAAAGCATGTAAAGAGGCCGGGTATAAGAATGTTTATGGTTGTGAAATTGATGAAAAATTATACAGGAAAGTGGTGGATCAGTATCCTGAGTATCAATTACTTCAAACTGATTTTTTAAATTATAATCCGAGGGAGAGATTTGATGGAATAATAATGAATCCACCATATGTGAGACAAGAAAAAATTGATGATCTGGAGATGTTGGGAATATCAAAAGAAAAACTTAGAAAGAACGGAATATATAAAGGACTTCCAAGTACTGCTAATTTATATATGTATCTTATTATAAAGGCTATTGATTTACTGAAGGATAATGGAGAACTAGTAGCAATTTTCCCAAGTTGTTGGATGAATGCTAGAAGTGGTCAAAGTTTTAAGAACTTGTTGGTTGAAAGAACAATGGTTGAACGAGAAATACATATTTGCGGTGAGGTGTTTGAAAAGGATGCGTTAGTGGATGTTGTCATCCTGAAACTAATAAAGGATAGCATATCAAGTAAGATAAAGGATATTGAGCCAGAATATTTGGAACTGACTGAAGGAACTCTTAAAGAGGGGATTGGTCACTGCAAAGAGTTTATTTTGAATTTGAGTGTTCCCTTTTCAAAGTATTCGAGTGTTAGACGAGGATTAACTACTGGATGGAATATGATGTTTATTAATCCAAAAGGTGTGAATTCGGAACCTGAAGAGTGTATAACTAAAATAATATCTTCTCCGAAAGCAGTACATGGTTACAGTACTTCTTTGGCAGAGACGGATGATTTGCTGATGATTCCACAAGGTCAAATGCTTTCCGACCATTTGCAAGAATATATAACTCATTTTGCAGAAATTCTTTCAAGCGAGAAAAAACCTAAAACATTATATGAAAAATTTCAGACATCTTCAGAATGGTATACGCTTAATGAAATAGATAGTAATGGTATTTTATTCAGCTATTTCGTTCGTAATGATATGAAGTTTATTATGAATACATCCAATGTTTTGGCACGAGATAACTTTTATATTATATATCCTGAAATAGATAGATATTTGATGTTTGCACTGCTAAATAATTTTTTTACGTATTATCAACTTGAAGTCATTGGTAAAAAATATGGTGCTGGCTTGTTGAAACTTCAAAGATATGACATTGAAAAATTACAGTTTGTTGATATTGATAGTATTTCAGAAGAAGACAAAGAAAAATTAACTTCCTTGGCAAAAAAATTAGTACAGTTTTCAGAAGAAAAATGTATATATGATATAACTGCTGTATTATCGAAGTATACAGACAAAAAAACGGATGAAATTTTAGTAGCATATCAGAGCATAAAGAAAAAAAGATTGGAGGCATCATAGAATGTCCATTAGAGTGGTAAGTGTTTTTTCTGGTGGAGGTGGATTAGACTTAGGCTTTATCCAAGAGGGGTATGAGGTTATATGGGCTATTGATAATAATCCTAATGCCGTAGCAACTTACAAGCACAATTTACATGATGAAATTTTTTGTGCAGATATTAATAAAATTGACTTAACTTCTATTCCAAAAGCAGATGTTGTAATAGGGGGGCCGCCATGTCAATCATTTTCATTGGCAGGAAATAGAAATGTAGAAGACGAACGAGGACAACTTGTTTGGCGCTATATTGAAATTATTAAGCATGTTCAACCCAAAGCGTTTGTTTTTGAAAATGTAACTGGATTGCTTTCGGCGAAAAATTCCAAAAAGGAATCTATATTTGAACTGCTAAAACAGGAATTCAGAGATATTGGATATAATGTTAATGCAAAGGTTCTCAATGCTGCAGACTATGGTGTGCCGCAAAGACGTAAAAGAGTAATAATTGTGGGGTTAAAAGGAGAAAATGTGTTTGAGTTCCCAGAAGCTACACATAATGAAAGTGGAGAAGGATTAAAGAGATATGTTAGCGTAGAGGAGGCGCTTGGAGATTTGCCTAAAGCCATCCAAGACGAGAATGGAAAGGTGATGTACACATGCGAACCAAAGAATGAATATCAAAAGAGAATGCGTAAGAATAATAAAGCAGATGTTACAGAGCATTTCGTTTCTCGCTTAAGTGAATTGGATAAGTATATTATTTCATATGTTAAGCCAGGCGGAAACTATATGGATATTCCATCGGATGTGAAATCTGAAAGAATTAGACGACTTCAAAGAGATGGAGGACACACAACATGTTATGGAAGACTCCTTCCTGAAAAACCATCATATACAATAAACACATATTTTAATAGGCCTAATGTTGGATGCAATATCCATTATTCTGACGATAGGTTAATAAGTGTTAGAGAGGCATTAAGATTGCAATCTTTTCCAGATTCATTCGAGATTGTGTCTACAAGTAAGCAGGGAAGAAATTTAATTGTAGGAAATGCTGTTCCTCCGATGCTTGGGGGAGTGATAGCTAGAAAATTGAAAGAATATATATCGAGGAGTGAGTATATGGTACATTATAGTGATTCAGAAGTGTCTGTTTTTCATCCAATATGTGAAAATGCATTAAATCAAGCTATTAGTTCACTTGGACTAGCGAGTACATATAGAGCAGTTCATCATAGATACACTGGTTCTTTGGAGATGGATTATGTAATAGAGAATGTAACGACAGGAAAATACTTATGTGTGATTGAAGTAAAACGTACACCCGCTGATGTTAATAGTACAAGATATCAGATGCAAGCGATGTCATATGTTCAAAGTAATACGGGGATGAATGAGAGAACATTTTATTTCCTCACAAATTTAGAATACTCTTATGCATTTAGGTACGATGCTTCAAGACCTAGGCCATTCCAACAAATGTTACTTCCGGGATTGAACCATATTGCTGATTTTAGTGTTGATGATGAAATTATTGTAACAAACAAGCTTGCTGCGTATTTTGCAAGCTATTTAAATGATTTTATTAGTGATACATACACATATATGTTAACGTTGGAAACATTTGCAGCTAATATGGAACCATTGAAAGCAATGCCACGAGAATGGAAATCACATTTAGCCATATACTTCTATGAATTTATTAGGGGTTCTTTTAATTATATTCATAGAACTGATTTAAGGGATGTACGAGTGTTTGGGCATGATGTGTCAAAAATATGTGCAGAAGCGTCGAGAGTAAATTTTAAAGGTATATATGATTATTCAGTTACTTCATTTACTCCGACTGTTACGGTTACAAATATCGATTTGGTTAATTTATATGAACTAGGTCAGCAAAATGTTACAGGAGATTCCATTGCAAATGTACTTCATTCAATTGTTTCGAGTGGGCATGAACATGATGGCGAGGTTGCAACAGACCTTGAACTTGGGCGTATTGTTGCGGCGTTGGCAAAGGATGAGATTGGTACACTTGCACCGAGCGATATAGTATGTGACCCAGCGGCTGGAAGTGGTAATTTAATTAGTGCGGCTATTGACTCGATGAATCTACAACCAACGCAGATTTTAGCAAATGATATTAATACAAAACTAATTGAATTACTTACATTACGAATAGGGTTGAATTTTGCTAATATTATATCTAAAACAAATTCACCAACAGTGTCTTGCGAAGATATATGTAATTTATCGCCATCATTTTTTAGTAGCGTCAAATTAATTTTAATGAATCCACCATATGTAGCAGGTATTAATTGTGTTTCAAGAAAACAACTATTTTATCAGAAGATATTGTCTTTGACTGGCGTTGCTCCAAAAACAGAAATTGGACAAATGCCCTTAGAATCAGTCTTTCTTGAACTTATTACGGAGTTAGTTGCACCAGGTACTGTAGTTGCTTGTGTTTTTCCAAGTACTCAGCTGTCGGCAAAGGGTAAGGAGGCCATTGCTACAAGAGAAATGCTTTTGGATTCATTTGGATTACGTACGATATTTATGTATCCAGATAATGATATTTTTGATGCGGTTGCCAAAAGTACTTGTGTTTTAATTGGTCGCGTAAAGCAACCTGCAAATGATGTGAGAATTATTTCAAGTTATACAAGTATTCCAGATATTGATGAAGGAATGTTTTCTCATGCTATTAAACAGTCTTTGTTTAATGGATTTACATCAATTATGCCTGGAGTGGATGCAAAGAAGATTAGTATATCTGATATGAAAGCGAGTGTTTCGGATGGTTGGAAAATGCTTAATCGCGAATTAGAAGAGGGGCAGAATTTTATTAATACTAATTTCGCATCCTCTACGCGTTTTTCATTGGTGAGAAATCTTACCACAAAATTAAAAAGAGGACCGGCAGGAAATAATGGAGGAAGTGATTTATTATTTATAAGTAAAAACAAACCACTATATAATAAGTATCTTCCGTTAGGATTGTCAGTTGCGTCTGGAATGTGCAATTCAAAATATGATTCTTTTGTGGTAGGAATGGGTGATACACAGTGTCTTGATGAAAGAGTTAATTCATCTACATTGGTCAATAACATAATAGCGGATTATATATCGCTTGTGTCTACAGGGGGAAAGCAACAAAAGAAAGTTAAAAGTGCATTGGAATGGTTAGATATAGTAAAGGCAGAAAGCTTAAAAAGTTTTCCGGCACATTCTGTTTTGATTCCACGTGGCACGAGAAAAGATGGAAGCATATATTATGCTGATACTATTACATTTGTTTCAACGAATTTTTTTGTTTTACCTTTTGCAAACCAAAGGGATGCTGTTTTATCAGCAACATGGATGTCTACAGTTTTTTATCAGGTCATGGTTGAGGTGAATTGTAAGAATCAAGAGGGAATGAGAAAAATGGAAAAAACAGAAATTGACAATACATATGTTCCTGTTTTTTCTGCGGTTTCAGCCGGTACATATACGGATTTATTAGCTGAAATTGGTACTTTGGAATTCGTTAATTTGCATCATCCAATTGTTCGTGATGTGGATCGGATTTGGGCAAATGAATTATTCGGAGCAAATGCAAATACAATGTTGGATGAAGCAGTTAGAATTCTAACTTATTTAGCGGATGTAAGAGACCCAAGATGATGAATTTATAAATAGCATATAAAACTTTTTTATTTCAACAGGAGTAACCGAAAGGTGATATGCCCCTGTCAAGTAGACAGGTTAAATATCTAAAATGAAGTACGGATGAACGACCACATGCAAAATGTGGTCGTTTTCCTATGCACACCATTTTTCTTTGTATTTTTGAATTCGTTTATTTATAGGAATTGGATACTCTGTTGGTGTATCGGTGGAAAAGGCTTCACTTCGTACTTCAGCTGGTGTTTTACAGTGATATCTGTCTTGGGAACGTTCTTTACTGTAAAATCGAATATAATCACTTATTGCAAAACGGAGCGATTTTTCATCTGTGATTTCGTACATTTGATAAGAGCGAACATAGGATGACCCCGAAAAACCTTGAAAACAGCCACTTTTGGCAGAAAGGAATGTGATTTTATGGCAAGACCAAGTTTAGCAGAAAAGGATGTTTTGTATCCTTCTGAGGCAATCGAATATTTTGTTTTGAGCCGGAGAAAATTTTATGATTTATTGAACAATGCGGATGGAGAAGATTTTCTGACATATTACGGAGAACGCAAGCTGATTCTTCGTGTAGCCTTTGAAAGGTATCTGTGTAACCATCCAGAACTAAGGAGGCGGGTATAATGGCAAAGGCAGGAAGAGGATAGACATGGCGGGATTCCAAAAGAAGAGTCCTCAGACCGGGAGAGAGCGTAAGAACAGATGGAAAATATCAATATAAATATCATATTGATGGAAAACCACACTTTGTATACAGTTGGAAACTGGAGCCTACGGATAAACTTCCAAAGGGCAAAAAGCCATGCTTTCCCTTCGTGAGTTAGAAAAGCAGGTAAATACGGATTTGGATTTGCTTGTAAATATCGTAGACGGACAGATGATAGTATGTGAACTGGTAGACCGATATTTGAAGACAAAGACCGGAGTAAGGCAAAGCACGAAACAGGGATACGTTACAGTGCAGAGATTACTTGCGAAGGAAGCATTTGGCAAAAAGACGACACGAAGTGTGAAAACTTCTGATGCAAAGCTGTTTCTTATAAAATTGCAGCAGGAAGATGGGAAAAGCTACAGTTCCATTCATACCATCCGGGGAGTGTTGCGACCAGCCTTTCAGATGGCGGTGGATGATGACATTCTGGTAAAGAATCCATTCGGATTTCAGCTTGCCGGAGTATTGGTAAATGATGCAGTTACAAGAGAGGCAATCACAAAAGACCAGATGAGAAAGTTCCTAAAGTTTGTGCATGACGATGTGGTGTATTGTAAATACTATGAAGTGTTGTACATATTATTTCATACGGGAATGAGAATATCGGAATTTTGTGGCTTGACGCTGAAGGACATTGATCTTGAGAACAGAACTGTGAATATCGACCATCAGTTGCAGAGAACATCGGATATGCGATATATCATAGAAACCACAAAGACGGATGCAGGAACAAGAGTATTGCCAATCACAGAGGATGTGGCACAGATGTTTCAGGCAATCATCGAGGACAGAAATGCACCGAAAGTGGAGAAATCCATAGATGGATATAGCGGATTCCTATTTTACGATGATAATGGAATGCCACTTGTTGCAATGCACTGGCAGCACCGATTCAATCATATGGTAGGCAGATATAATGATATCTACCGGGTGCAGATGCCAAACATTACACCTCATGTATGCCGACACACGTATTGCTCGAATATGGCAAAATCGGGAATGAATCCAAAGACGCTGCAGTACCTCATGGGGCATTCGGATATATCGGTTACGATGAATGTGTACACGCATATCGGATTCGATGATGCTGAGGAAGAATTGAAACGAATGGAAGAGTTTAGGAAGGCGCAGGCGGAGGTTGAGCAGAAGAAGGAGAAACCGATGTCACAGAAAATGTTTAAGGTAATTTAATATGAAAGTGGGATAACGCTCTAGCATTAGGCTGGGGCGTTTTTTGTTGTACAAAAAATAATTTAATGATAAGATTATATAGAAACTTTATGTATCGTATAAAATGAAAGGGGATTAACAATGAGTGATAAGATAATATATAGATTAGATGACAAAATTTCTTTTAGAAAATGTTCATTGGCAGATGAAGATATGGTTGTGCATGGAGACTGTACTAATTATTCAACACGTGAGGCAAATTGGACAACCTATTATTGTTGCAATCAGGATGGCATACATTATCAATTGTACACAGCATCCAGAAATTGAGTTAGAATGTGTTTCAATGGAATATTCAGGAGCGGTATATAGATGCCCTCGTTGTGGTAAAGATATTGAAATAGATAATCTTAGAGAACTAAGAAGTAAATGCTTGAGATTATTAAATATTCCAGAGTTTAAGGGTGCAAAATTAATTCGTTTAGATGATTGGTATGTGCCAGAAATAAAGGAGAAGAAAAAAGCAGAGTCTGGTTATTGGATTCATACGGATGTAAAAACAGATAAGGATGGAGACACAATTATTGTTGTTTATGTAGGACATAAAGATGACAATGAAAAGGCACAGTTTTTTATAAAACCGGAAAAAGGACAAGTTACAAGTGACCATAAAGATTTGGATCCAAGTAAAATTTTATCTAAAATAGAAGTAAAATTTAGAGGGAAAAGGATAACTCAAGAATTTGATGAAGAATGAGATAGGGAGGATGAGAATGGATAAAATTTGGGAACTGGTTATGGCAGTAATAGCAGGATTAGGAGGGATTGGTGCAATTTTTTGCGCAGTTATATATTTTGCTTCTAATTTTATAGCAGAAAGACTTCAAAAAAAATATGAGTTAAAAATTAATGAAAAATACGAAAA
>ERZ1026776.687-NODE-687-length-22288-cov-81.442675_pt1 | contig 22288 bp, 22 predicted proteins | sample MGYA00380125_ERZ1026776 | MGnify/ENA primary metagenome ERZ1026776 (study PRJEB33269, sample SAMEA4719761) | human gut metagenome | biome: human-associated habitat; feature: organic feature; material: feces | place: Cameroon | collected 2013-10 ...
GCCTGAAGGTATGGATGGGTATTGGCACGGTGTTGTTCTGTCACACGAAGGAGAATGCCGATTACGGTTGGCATCCTTTCTCCCGTCCTCTCGACCAGATCTTAGAAGACATGATAGAGAAGGAAGTGAAGAAGCGAGTAGAGCAGGAGTTAAGAATCCGCGCCTTGAAGAAGGCCCAGGATGAGATAGGAAAATACTGATTTCACTTTTTTAGATTGATTTAGAACCATTAAGGCGCCGCCTTCCTGCTGGCGAAAACTGGCTGGAAGGGGGTGCTGTAAAACCAAAAGCTGTAGAGTCTGGAAGTAGTTTGAATCCGTGAGAGCCGTGTGAGCCTAATTAGATACGAAAAGGTAGGGTATGACAATCGTTCTGGCAACTATGTTACATTGAGGCATGGCAATTACCATGTCAGCTATTGTCATTTGTCCTCTATCATAGTTCGTAAAGGAGAATATGTTTATCCCGGTATCATTGTTGGTGTCACTGGTAATACTGGTCGCAGCACAGGCTGTCATCTCCATCTTACATGCAAAAAGGATGGCAAGAGTGTTAATCCTGCCATCCTTTTCAATATCTGAATTCTTATCGATAACTCTTGCGATCGATTTTTCCATTAAATGTACGACGCACTTCAGTAATCTCATCATATAATACTGGAACTTTATGAGATTCTAAATTAGATTTGAGGTAATTCACCAGATCTTTTCGATTATAATCGACATCTGGTACAATCAACAATTTCAATACTTTTCCAACAACAGGATGTGGAGCCTCGATACATATGCAATCTTTCACGCCAGAAAAAGCCAAAGCTATGTCCTCAACCTCTGTAGGAGCAATCTTATAACCTCCAACATTTATAACATCGTCTCTTCGTCCATACAGCCGTAACCTACCTTTTCTATCTACAGATCCTAAATCTGCCGTGATAATGGCACCATCTTTTAGTACTTTTTCTGTTGCATCCGTATCATTCCAATATCCCATCATAAGTGTTTTTCCTTTACACCCAACAACACCGTCGTCTGTAATGAAAAATGAGGATCGTTTCATTGGCATACCCAAACAGCCTGCCAAACATTCGCCATCATTATAATTATAAGTAGAAATAATGCCTGTTTCTGTAGATGCATAGGTGTTATAAAGTCGAGTTTGAGGCAAAATTTGACACAACAGACGCATATCTTCTAATGGCATGGGAGCAGCCCCTGTTTCTATGAAATCTATCTTGTTAGCATACGATGTCAATTTATCTTTTGCGATAGTCAAGAGCATACGTATGCAAGCTGGAACCAAGAATGTTGCCACCTTGGTATTTGCATCATCTATTACCTCAAAGAAACGGTTAATATCCTTCATTCCATCAATCAACTGGATTGTTCCTCCTGTGTAGATAACGGGATAGATTTTTGATAAACTACCAATATGATTCAAAGGTCCATTGATAATAAATGTTAAATCACCATCATACTCTTGTGCCTCAACCAAATTTTCCGCATCAGCCATAATTGTTTCATGACTTATCATGACAGCCTTGGATTTTCCTGTTGTACCTGTTGTGTAGAGAATATCAGCCACACCCTCTGGAGCAATCTTTCCAGAAAAAGTATCTATAAGTTGCTTTCTTTTACAGGATGGTAATTCTTTATCTAAGGGTACTGCTACAGCATCTGCAAGATGGATAGCGAAATAAGATGCAACAAAATCAAAAGTGGAAGTTGCCACGATTGGTACCATTTTTCGTGTAACATTCCCTAATTCAGCTGATTTAAGGCAAGCGGCCTTAAATAATGCTGAATACGAATATGATTTTCCCTCGCATTTTAAAGCTATCTTCTCTGGGCTATACGTTGCATGCGAACGCAATTTATCCTCTATCGTCATTTTTCAGCTATTTTCTTATGCACCATCTCAACAAGACTATCAAGTGTTCTAAAATTCTTTGGAGTGACATCTGAATGGTTAAGTTCTATCCCATACATATCAGAAAGTGTCATTAAAATTGTTGTTATTCCAAGCGAATCAAGCTCTTGAAACAAAAAATCAGAGTCTAAATCTACTAAAGGCAACACATTCTCTAGTGTCTGTCGAATAATTTCTTTCATTGTCATAATAGTTAATAATTAAAAATACGAGGCAAAAAATCCAATAAATATTTCCGCCAATTTTCCCAGCTATGTGCTCCATCTGTTTCATTATACAGATATGTAGCTCCTTGGTTAGAAAGGCGCTTGCGAAATTTATCCAAGAAAGTTTTTAAAGGATCTTTCCTCCCAATTGCAATATAATAAAGTTGAGGAGGAGTTTTAAACTGATTTTTTAGTTTGTTGTCTAAATTCTGATAAACATCAACATCTTCAACAACATCTTTCCCCTTCTCATATTTTTGCTTCAACCAATCTGGTAATTTGTCTTTAATCTTCTCAACTTGAGCATTTACTTTTTGTATGTGCATAATATTTTTGTCAGTCAATGGATTTATAGATTGGGGCGAGAACAAACCTACATAATCAAACATCGTAGGATTGTTAGCAGAAATGGCTATTGCATGTAGCCCTCCCATTGAAAGACCAGCAATAGCTCTATGTTGCTTGTCTGACTCAACCCTAAACGTTTTTTCTACAAAAGGTATGATTTCTTCAGAAAAAGCCTTTTCTGTTCGTCCCATCCATGAAGAGACATTAGAACGACTTGCTTTTCCTTGCATATAAGGACTTTGTCCTGGTGCAGCATCCAAATCTACGATTCCATTAGGCATAATTACAATCATAGGCTTTGCCTTGCCTTGTGCTATCATATTATCCATTATCTGAGACAAACGGCCCATATCAAGCCATGCCATCTCATCACCACCAGTACCATGTAAGAGGTACAATACAGGATACGTCTTTTTGAGATTCACGTCATAGTCTGCTGGCAGATAGACAGACAAGCGACGTAGCTTCATATTCTCATTGAATGATGAAGGATACCAAAGTTGACTAACTTTGCCATGTGGCACATTTTGCTTTTTATAATAAGACCCAGGAAATCCGTCGACAATAAAATAATTCAAGGTGTCAGTAATATCACGTACCACATTAGGATTGCATGGATCCAAAAACTTTTTATTGCCATCATAGAAACGATATGTATACATCTCCGATGGAAGAGAATCAACATGTAAAATCCATGTACCATCTTTTAATGTCATACTTTTCGCCTCCGTAAAAGAACCTTCTATTTTTACATTCTTTTCTTCTGAATTTCGATATTTGAATGTGACAGACCTGTCTTCGCCTATTAACGGCAATTGTTCCTTTGTGGTTTGACCACTAACCGAGGAAGAAAGCAAGAATAGTATAAATGACAATATAAACATGTTTTTCATACGCTTATAACTTTAATATTACTAATACCATTTAAACTTTTGTCGGGTATATCAAACATAAATGTCAGACATTTATCCGCTTTAATTTCTGCAACATCTATTGTCTTATGTATTTTTAAATTAGGGACTAATCCTTCTGAACAATAGAACAACAATGTTGATTTTTCCTCATCAGGTTCATATACTGATACTATAATATTCTTATGTACCAAGGCATAGAGAAGTGCGAATTCTCCAAAGCTATGATTGATGACAAGAACATTGGAAGATGTTACAACTCCATCTATCCACTGAGAAAAGTTGCTATACTTCTTTAGATTGTTCCGTACGGCACGATATATTTCAGTTCCTTTATATCGATAGCGGTCAAGCAGTAAATTATGATAATAATGAGAGGTTTCTATCAATGAAGCCATTTTAACATACTCCTCAACATAATACCTATGTATATTTTTTGTCCGCTGTACATATCCATCTCCCCATCGAGCATCATTCAACAAGATGCGCTCACGTATACTTACTGTAATATTTCCACCATAAACTGCAAAGCTATTTCTTGGTAAAACATCATTCAAACCATGTAAGAACACAGGCACAATATCCAATCCCAATTGTTCTGCTATATAGAATGCACCTTTATGAAATCGCATAATAGAAGACTTGGAATTTCGTTCGCCTTCGGGAAATACTACAAGACTATATCCCTGTTTTACACGTTCCCTAAGAACAGAGAGGTTCTTATTCATATCCTCTGATAGGGTAATAAAGCCCAACCATTGATAAATACGTTTTACTACCCAATTGTTACTTGGGTGCCTATTGGAAATGAGTACTATTTTGGAACTCAACGCCATAAAAACAGCAGCATCCAACATTGATTGATGGTTGCTAATTATCATGGCAGGTTGTTCAAAGTCTTCATCAGAAGTATTCTCCACACGATATTTAACTGTAGGTATATGCGTAAGACTATACTGATAAAGTCGCTGTACATATCTATGGAAATGTTTCCTCTTATTTGCCGTAGGCTTTAACAAGCATAAAGTCAAAAAACCTCTTACATAAACAGTTGTTAACTGACAGAAAAAAACAAATGAAGACAATCCCATAACGAGAAGAGGAATCATTGAAACAGGTCGTTTACGATATTCGCCATTGTGTCGCACCAAAAATTTGAATACGAGTGGTGGAAAAATGTAAGCCATCAGCACTACAGAGAACATACCGGCAATTGTAACTTCTGCAAGCGAATGGAGTGCGGGATGACGTGCCACGATCAAAGTACCGATACCAATAAACATAATCAATGCCGAAATGATGATGGAATGCTTGTAAGAAGCCAACATCTTGCGACGATAAGCATACTCATACATAGCACCCTCAGTCATGAAGATTGTATAATCATCGCCCTGACCGAAGATGAAGGTTGCCAAAATGATATTGACAATGTTGAACTGCATACCAAACAAAGCCATGATACCCAATATCCACAACCAACTCACTGCCATAGGGACAAATGAGAGGAATGCCAACTCGATACTGCCAAAAGAGAGCCAAAGGAAAAAGAACACTATGAATCCGCATGCAAAGCCGATGTAGTTGAAGTCGTCAGACAGGTGGTTGGCGATAGCACTATTCATACTGACCACATCAAAGCTATAGCTATCATGCGAATCCAAGACATTCTCCACTTTCTTCACGTTGTTATCCTTCACGGAAAGAACATTAACTACATTATATCTTCTATTGGCACTATCCGTACTCAAGTTGGAAACAAAGAGTGACTGGGTAAGAGGCTTAAAGTAAGAGAATCTTTGTGGCTGATAGTCCTTATCTAATAAGGCATAGAACTCATCAAAACTATCGTCAGCAAAACCTTCCAAGCGCATACCGACTTGCAAGGAAGACATGATTTTTTCTTTGTTACGTTGAACAAAATCCTGCCAAAGAAGCAAACGGCGACGTTGCTCCTTATATGAAACTATAAACTGACTACACGTATTGTAATCGTGTACCTTACCTTGGGCATGCAATTTCTTGATACAAGACTGTAATTGTAGGCTCTTGTCCAAAGCACCATCCATCGTAGAATCAGAAGAGATGGCATATACCTTCTGATACCCTCCACTCTGTACCATTGTATCCTGGAAATACGCCATGTCTGCCTTCTGCTCATCAGTCATATAGTTGATGTGCCCCATGTTGGCATCAAACTGAGTTTGCAAACTGAAATAGCCAAACACCAAGGTTAGGACAATCACCACGACTACAAAGACAGGTTTGTTTTCCAAAGACAGATTGCTCAACTTATCCAAGAAAGTATGTTTCACTTCCTTTGTTTCCTTGGAAAGATGTGGAAGATAGACCAATACAAAGAAAATGGTACCGATGAGCAAGAAAGAACTGAATAAGCCTAAGTCACGCAAAGCAACAGACTGCAAAGGTACCAATGCCAAGAAAGCCCCCACGGTCGTCACATTTCCTACCAACAAAGGCATCACTATTTCTCGCAAAGCCTTGCGCTTATTAGGTGTATGGGAAAGATGGGCGATAAAATGTAAAGGATAATTAACAGCAATACCCAAGATAACAGAAGATATGCCGATAACAATGACCGAAACCTTGTCATGAAAAAGAGCCAATCCACCCATGGCAAAGAGCCATCCCCATGCAATGGAGAATGCTATCAGTAGGAGATTGTGGAAACTGCGGAAAGAGAATAGAAGCAAGGCCATTATCAAGGTCACGGAAATTACGACTGCCAAGATACTATCCGTCTTTATCTGAGAGGCATTGGTAACAGCTATAACTGGGGCACCGATGATATGGATGTCAATATTCTTCTGCCCACTGGTCACCAGGTCTGCACATGTCTTCAACATATTGGTAAGCCGGGCATTGTGCTCCGTCTCGCTCGCTCCATAAGGGGAATCCATCATGACAATGGCTTTTTGCATATCGGGAGAAAAGATATACCCATTATACATCTCATATTTGAGACCTGTATCTGAACGCTGCAACTTCTGTACCACAGGAGTAAAGATATTGAGTGGATCTCGCTGAATATTATCAGAAAGAATGCCACCGGTAGGGAACATCAGCATTTGTTTGTCTTGCTTCAACTGATGAGCCACATAGTTAGGCTGAGCTATCACACTATCCATCCTCGCATAATCATCATCTGTTAAGAAATAAGGGATGTTTTTATATACGAAGTCCGTCACCTCGGTCATCTTTTCCACATCGACCTGCGACATCACATTGGTGAGGATATGAGCGGTGTCAGCCTTCTCTAACTTTTCCACAAAAGCATCGATGCTGTTCACCATGGCATCAGGATCCGTTTTAGTAGTATCACGATACTGGAAAATAGCAAAGACTTTGTTTGCACCTGAGATATCCTGATATACCTTTAACGCATTGTGATGCTCGCTATCAATTGGCAGAAAGTCGGCAATGTCTTCCTTATAACCCAAGCGCAACACCGACATCACCAACAAGAGAGTAATGACGATGAATGAGAAGAAACACGTCATACGGTGCATCTTCATATAGTCATATAACTTCAGAATAAATTCTGGCATTTTACTTATTGTTTATTGGATTTGAATAAATGCCCAAGAAAATATCCATCAGTATCCCGATGTCACAAGTGTCATATCGTTCTAACTCTTTGACACGCTTTAAGAACAATTCTTTTTGCTCCAGCGTATAGCAATCTTGATATTTCGTTGTGCCATAACGCAAGTCGTAAGCAATATAGTTGTTCGGATAGAGGCGATATGCCGTATTGATTCTACTATCCAAGAGCTGAGCAACCGCCTTGTGATACTCGTTATTGGTCAAGTTCTCGAACTTAGCCAATTCGGCATGGGAGATAGGGTCGCAAAGTTCAATATGTACTCGTCCCTTGGATTGCACAATACCTGTAAGAATGCTATTCAAGTCCTCTCCTGGCTTTTTAGTATATTTGGAGAACTGGGACTCATAGAGTTCCAAGGTCTTGAGGATGTCGCAAGATTCCCATTCGTAAGAGATAGACACTGGTACGATATGAAGTTGGTCTATCGCTTTGATTTTGTCATTCAAGCAAGACATACAAAACATCTTGATGAGACCTTGGTCTGTAGCGTCATTTCCATCCTTGGTTCTTCCATTGCGCTGTGCAATCCAAACCGACTGTTTTTTCTCTGTAATGACATGGCGGATATAATCGGAAAGGTGCTTCGAACAACGATAGAACTCCTTAATACTCCCCCCTGGACGTTCCACCTTAAACATCTTATTGCTCTTGCCTATATCAATAATCAAAGGATTCATCATCAAGTTTGCTCCGAAGGTTATCTCCGTTGTATCATAACCATTCTGCACGAGGAAATACTGGAGGAGACTGGAGTCGAGCATGATGTCTCGGTGATTAGATACATAAAGATACTGCTTGTGAGGATCTAATTTGTCCAATCCTGAACAAGAAAAGTCGGTAATGCTATTCTCTATCACCCGCTTGTTGACCATACGCATCGTCTCCGTTTGGAATTCCTTCACGGTTTTATAGTTGGCTATGCGCTTACGCACCTTATCCAAAGGTTCCTCTGGGTAGACGTATGCCGCTAAAATGGGGAAGGAAGAACTATAAGCTATACGCTGCATGGCTGCAGGTATCTCCTCTGCATTATAAGGACGAATATCATCGAATATTGTTGATTTCATTATCTTCTTTTGATTAAAATCTATAATTTATTATTTTATACACTTGATTATATATATCGCTTACCGGGTTAATCCCCTCAACCAAACCAGGAACTCATCCTTCCATTGTCGGCATTCTGCTGTACCTTTATAGTCGGTAGCACCAAAACCATGACCACCAGTCTTATATTGGATATAACGGTGATTGACATGATGAACCATAAGCGCAGAGTCAAGAAGTTCTGAATTATGGTATTTTACGATAGGGTCGTCTTGGCAATTAACTAAAAATACAGGAGGACAATCATCCGGAACATGCAATTCAAGGGAAAGAGAATCACGCAATTGTCGATTATTCTTTCTTCTATCCCCTAATAAAGCACGGCGTGAACGCTTATGCACACACTTGTCTACCATCGTCACAACAGGATAGATAGTGGCGATAAAAGCTGGACGCTCTTTCGGTTGCAATAATTCACCAGCTGACATCACAAGATGACCACCTGCCGAAAAGCCCATGGCACCAAGATTGTCGGGATTGATTCCATACCGTTGTGAACGTTCCTTGATATATCGCATGGCTTGATGCAAGTCATTCAAGGCATCAGGATAGCGATTTCCCCGAAAAATATAGCGATAGTGTGTAAAATAAGCCCAGAAGCCTGCTGTACGATAATGAAGCACAAAGGCAGAAATACCATATTTCTGCAACCATTCACCTACCGCTTTGCCCTCAGCTTCCATATCATGCCAAAAATAACTGCCACCAGGACAGACCACTACAGCAACATTGTTGTGTCCATGAGCTAAGTATGGGGTCATCTCTACTATCCTATGGCAATCAGTTCCTTCCCAAATGTTGACCTTGCCATTTTTCTCTTGCGCCGTCAGTGTCAAGACTCCTAAGTAAAGCAACATCCACAAAGTATATATTTTTCTCTTCATTTGCTTCTTTCTGTCTTTTATTCTTTACATTCCTTCAAGTCCATCATTGTTCGTTCAACTTGTTCAAGACATAATTTCTGCCCAATATGGCTTCTGCAGTACTAATAGCAGTCAGAGGAACTCCACAAAATCCATGCAAGTTGTTATTCTGTCCTGTCAACAGGAGATTACTTATCTTGGTCACAACTGGAAGCTGTGAGAGAGCCATATTCTTGTAATCCTTGCTATAACCACACAATGCTCCTTCTTTTACACCATAGAAATCACGGATGGTCAGTGGTGAGGAAGCATTAACCTTGTCTATGCACTCCTTGAAGTTTGGGTGCATCTCCTCCACACGTTCCAAAAGTTGTTTTGTCATTTTCTCTTTCCAAGCCTCATAATCAGCCCCACGATGTCCCACCGTGGTATTCTCCCATCGTCTAACCTCGTCATAGAGCATAGGAGCAGTAATAAGTACCTTGGTGCTGTATTTGCCTTGATGGTTCTCTGGTGGAGTCATAAATAGAAACCCAAGGGGCCAAGAATCATGATGATCGCCAAAGTTCCACATCTCATCATATTTCGTCATATAATATTCCGAATGATTGATATAAGGGAAGGAGTTTGGTTTGAGTTTGATATATGCAGAAAAGGCCGAATAAGCATTCGGAATCGCCTCTAAGCGATTACGATAAGCCTTTGGAAAAGCCCTTTCGGGCATCAGTTTCAAGAGCGTACAAGGATGGATGGCAGAGATATAATAATCTCCTCGAAATTCAGTGCCCGTTCGAGTTCGGACGAAATCAACATGTCTGTCATTCACTTCCACCCATTCCACTCCATCATTGGTAATGACAGAGCCTCCTGCTTGTTGTATGACGGAAACCAGCAAGTTGGCAAACTTGTCGCTCCCCCCGACAAAACGGCTTGCCCCATTGATATACAGAGCACTGATGATAGCATGGATAAAGGCTGGAGTCTCGTCATGACGCCCACCATAAAGGGGATTCATGTAAGCTAACACACTACGCAATTTGGTGTTGGAAATGTATTTTGCCACAAAAACATCTGCAGGCATCAAAAAGTCTTCAGAATGCACCTTGAACAGGTCGGTAGTTGGTCGAAGATTGAACAAATCAACAGCATCCGTAATAGAAAAAATCGCCTTAAGATATTCTTCCAAATGTGTCTTTTCCTCAGGGAAGTAAGTTGCCAAGGATTTAACAAACCCTTCCTTACCCTTTTGGATGCGATAGGTCATCTTATCTTCTGCAAAATAGAGGCTGTCGGTGCACTCATCGTCCACATCCATTAGTTCCACCTTGTCCATGATGCCTAGATACTGGCAAATGCGACGTATATTTCCACCTGGTTGCATACCTCCTATAACGTGCATTCCCGTATCAAACTCTTCGCCAAAGCGTCTGAAAGTTTGGAGTCCTCCTCCAGCTGTAGCGTTCTTCTCAAGAACAGTCACACGCAAACCTTCCTTGGCAAGGATGGCACCCGTAAACAGTCCTCCCAATCCGCCACCTATGATGATAGCTGTTTTATTCATTAGCCTCTTTTATTTGTGTATAAATCGTTTTTGCCGTTAGGAACTCACTGCAAGTGACTATTGTACCGACTAAAACGCCTAACATACCATGTGAGTTAATATTCTGCCCTGTCAGATAAACATTTGGAATCTTTGTACGTTGCGGAACTCTACATGCTGCACCCATATTAATGTCCTTAGCATTTCCATACATAGAACCTTCTGCCGTCCCCGTGTAATCCAAGTAGGTAAGAGGAGTTGAGGTATAATATTGCTGTATTTGTTCTCTGACACCAGGAAAATGCTGCTCCAAGACATCCAGTAATTTCTCCGCTTTTTGTCTTTTGAAGTCCTCATAGTCTTGTCCTCGTCTTCCAATAGCGGTTTCTTTCCATTTCTCTACATCCTTCATTTGCATGTATGAAAGCACAACACCTGTAGAAGCAAACTTAGGATGTTCTTCATGACAAAAATGCATATAGAGAAAGCCTTTAGGCCATGTTGCTTCCGTATATTTCTCACAATCCCAAGGTGTGTCTCCTTGGTAACCATAATAGTTGTAGTTTTGATAAGGTACTTTATTCTCTTTAAAACGCAAGTAGACAACAAAACCTCCCACAGTCTGTGGTATAGTATTGATACGCTTTCTGAAAGCCGGGCGAATCAGCTTGTTATCTATCAATTCCAAGGTTCGGATAGGATGTGCATCCGAGATGATATAATCACAAGACATTTGTTCTTTGCCATTGATTTTGACTGCCACAGCATGGGTATCATTACAAATGATACGAGTCACCTTCTTTCGAGTCAGAACCTCGCCACCATATCTCTGAATGGTGGCTGCCAACGACTTTGCAACAAAGTCACTTCCTCCTTGAAAACGAAAGGCACTCTGGTTATAGAAATCCATAATAAAAGCATGTGTGGCAAACGGAGTTTTGTCTTTCTCTGCCGCATAAAGCGGAAGGTTGCCCACTAATACTTTTGCCAATGTCGAATCGGTAATTACCTCATTAATAACCTCATTGATGGAACGTAGCTGGTATTCTGGACTAACCATAGAATCTGTCTCTGCTTCCTTGAGAGAATGTAAAGAAGACGCATTGGATACTTTCTCCACCAAGTCAAAGTATCTTTCTAAGTTATCGTGCTGATTGGGAAAATATTCCGTCATCTGATTGATGAAAGCTTCCCTACCATTAGGAAACTTATACCTTTTTCCATTCAAAGCCACGACGTCATAACCAGTTGTATCGAGTTGAGAGAGTTGTACATCCTTGTCTATTTCCAAATATCTCATCATTTTATCCAAAGTCTGCCCCTTGCCTGCGCTTCCTATAAAGTGCATTCCTGTCTCAAACTTTGCCCCTTGACGAAAGAAACATTGTAAACATCCTCCTATCTGTACGCCTTGTTCGAGCACAGTTACCTGATAGCCATTCTTTGCCAAGATGACACCAGTAGACAAGCCTCCCAGTCCACTTCCGATAATGATTACTTTTTTCTTTTCACTCATTCCTCAATGTTTAATGTTCCTTTGTTTTTATAACTCTTGCTCTATGCGGTTCGCTATCTCCTCATACTTCTGTATATAGTGCTTGCGCATCTGTGATGCTTGGGCTCTCCAGTCGCCCATTGTTTTCAATTGCTGTAATGTTATCGGACTGTCTACTTCTACATAGAATACACCCTTACGTAAGTGATAGGATTTTTTTGGAAGAATCTTGCCTGGCCCATAGAGATACATGGGCAAGATTTCTACGCCTAATTGTTCAGCCAAGTAGAATGCTCCTTGGTGGAAACGTCCGATACGGCAATCCTTGGAGCGAGTGCCCTCTGGATACAAGGCGATACTATAGCCTCTGTCTATCAACGAACGCAATTGTGGCAAGTTGGATTCCAAGCCGTCTATCACTGGCACATACTCAGCATGACGAATCAAGAAACCGTACATGGGATTGTTCCATACCCACTGGTTGGTCAGGAACACCACCTTCGGTGTAAAGACCAACTGACACATCAAGTCAAAGTGTGACTGATGGTTGCAGATGATAATGCGTGGCTTTTCGAAGTCGGTTTTCTCTTTCACTTGATAACGGAACTTCGTACCTGGTATACCGTGATGTATCATGACAAAACGAGAGGCATGGTAGATAAGCTGATGCAAGCGATAACGTTTCTTCTCCGTTACATTTCCTATCTTAAGATAAAGCCAAGCGGCAGGTGTAAACACCACCATCGTAAAGAATAAAAAGAACAACAAGGAATAAAGTGTGCGCAAGAACACCATCAACTTACGGCCCAACCGTAAAGGCAAGCCATAGACTACTGCCAAGAAACAGAGCACTGTGTTAAGTACACTGATTCTAGCAAAATCCTTGCCTGGGCGGAAATGACTCACACGTTCCTCACGAGGAGGATAATACACATTGACGGGTATCGAGACCAATTCTACACCATGCCATGATGCAAAAACAAGAAGTTCTAACTCTGCCTCATAGCGAGAAGTCAACAATCCTAACCCAGACAACTTATGCAAAGGATAAAGTCGATAACCCGTTTGGGTATCTTCCAATGCCTTGCCTGTCTGCACATAAAACCAGAAGTTGGAGAATTTGTTGGCAAAGTTACTGCCCTTGGAGCGAACAGTTCCTTCTAACAGACGACGTCCAATAATCAAAGCTCCTGGATGTTCTTGGTTTGCCTTGAGAAAGAGTGCGATGTCCGCAGGATAATGTTGCCCATCCGCATCAAGAGTTATGGCATATGCGAATCCCATGGAGAGAGCTTTTCTAAAACCCTCACGCAAGGCACAACCCTTGCCCTTGTTTTGTGAATACGAGACAAGAGTGATGCCACCCATCTCGTGAAGGGTAGCAGTGGTGCGATCTGTGCTGCCATCGTTCACGACGATGACATCGTCACAATAGTTCAATGTGTCTGTCACTACCTGCCGAATGCTCTTCTCATTATTATAGGTAGGAATAATGACACAGATGCCCCTTGACCTTAATTGGCTTTTCAACTCCATGCTTAACATTTCACACTCGACACTAAAGAAATCTTTGCCTTTACCTCATCGCCCGAAGTAACCACCATTTGAACTTTCACCTCCGAGCCATCCTCCGACATCTCCACTTTCTTCATTTGGTAAGTAATGACGGTGGATTCGTTTGGTGAAATAACAGAAAGAAACTTAACATTCTTTACCTTGCAGATTTCCAATTTCACTTTCTTCTGCAAGCCCTCACCCAAGAGGTCTTCCAATAGTTCCGTTCCCATCTGCACGATACAGACACCAGGAGTGATCGGCTCACCAGGGAAATGAGCCTGATAGATGAAACAAGACGGAGTGAGTGTAAGTCTGAAGTACCCCGTCAAACCGTCCACCCTCTTCTCGATTACCGTATAAAGTTTATTCCTCAGTTGCATCTTTTAAAATGGTAAAATTATAGTCTATCTTAAATTTCTCATCGTGGTAGGAACATATGCCTTTGGAAAGATTCTCCATGACTTGTACCAAGTCCTGCCTCAGCACTTTCTTAATGTACCACTTGTTGAGCATCTTGATAACACTCAGCAGTTTGACCTTCTTTTTGTCTGGTTGATAGGTGAAGTCGATGGCAGAAATGCCAAATTCATTAAACAAGCTACCTTTAATGACACCTCCGTCATTAACCATGATGCAGACCCCACTGACATAACCTTTCGACATCTCTATTGTGGCATTGTACTTCACTTTGCTTCCCACATTATCCGGGAAATGTCGCTCTTGCTGTGCTTGAAGCGGCAAAACCAAGAGGCTCAGCAAAGCGATACTAATTGATACCAAAAACTTTTGCATTGATAGGCGCATTGCTCTTGACATTCTTCAATTCTATTATAGTTCTATCTCCTTTCTTCTCTATGAGTTCCACCTTGGAAACAGTAGACTTCTGCTTATTAAAATGCAGGATGATCTTCTGGAACATCTGCTTCATCTGCTTTTGCTGCGGATAGAGTGTCGCCACATACTCAGCCGAAGCCCCTGTAAGGCTTACTTTGAAGTCCTTGCTATCAGTCAGGCATTTGCCCACGACACTATTCATCATGATACGAGCGATCTCCTTGAAGAACTTACTCTGATTAACATTGATAACATCATTACGCTTACCCCTGCTGATAAGTACCTTGGAACCATTGAGTACAAAGGTATAAGTATAAGGAGAGGTATATTCCCATCGGAGCTTGTTGCTCTGTTGATAATACATTTTACCTCTTGACACCATCTTATCATTGAGCATCTTGAGATATTTAGTCTGCACGAAATCACATTGCATAGTCTTCATTTTCGAAGCTACAGCGTTGATTTGCTGCTTTACCTTTGCCTCATTGACTTTCTGTGCGGAAAGGTTGAGCAAGCATAGGCACAAAGCCATCAAAAAAAACAATACTCTTTTCATCTTTATTTTGCTATTAAACAACATCCTATCATAATAAAGCCAATGCCCATCCACTTTACTGCCGACACCGACTCATGGAAAAACGCTATTGCCGCCAACATGCCAAGTACATAGCTCAAACTAATCATCGGATAAGCTACACTGAGCGGATAATGCTTTACGATATACATCCAAAGCACAGAGCTGGCTCCAAAAAGAACACCACTACAAGCGAACTGCCAGTTGATGAGCAAATGCCACCAGAAGTCCTTCGTCCATCCGAAAGGGTGCATCTTTTGCAAAGCGAACTTCAAAAACACCTGTCCTATAGCCAAGAGTGTACTTTGGACGACAGCCAATACTATTACTCTCCACATGACAACACCATGGCTACAGAATGAACTGAAGGTAGTGGTTTCTCGCCAACCTTTTCCAACAGAGTATTGAAGAGAGACGTGCTCTCATCATGGCATCCCACCAATACGTTTTTCACCTTTCCGCTTCTCAAGAGTAACTCTGCGTCTCGAATAGCCCACTCCAAGGAATGACTTTCTTGGGTATAAGTGACATTATAACCATGGCAATGTGTCTTGATGGCGATATTGCTGCCTATCGTATTGTGAGTACTCTGCATGAAAAAGGTAGGTTTCAACATACCCTCACCTTCTTCCTTGATTTGCTCCATGAGGCGTTCGCTGTTCTCCAAACACCCATACGCCGTACCAGTGATAATGGAATCTGGCACTTCAATACCAGCTCGTTGCAAGGCTTCCAAGGAAGAAAGAAGAGAACTTTTCATGATTTTTCCCATGCGGCGAACCTCCAAAGGTTTAACATATTTGCGAATATCCGTCAATTGTTCCTCTGAATTTATCTCCACTTTGGAAAGTACCTTTATCTTAACATTCCTCATTATTTCGCTTGCGCTCTCCTTTGGATGCAAAGATATGATCAACGAAGAGTCGTTTCCGCCAAAACCAAAGGAATTGCAAAGCACATTCTCCAAGTCTAGATTTTGGGCTCCCATCGTTGGAAGAATGCCATTCTCCATAGGATTCTTCCATCCTAAGTTGGCTGGCACGAAATGATGCTGCATGGCAAGGATGCAAATGACCGTTTCTATGCTTCCAGAGGCACTAGTGGTATGACCAGTAAATGATTTGGTACTTGATACCATAGGCATTTCGTCACCGAATACTCGTTTCAGCGAGACGCTCTCACTTTGGTCATTGTTAGGCGTACCTGTTCCATGAGCATTTACATATTGGATGTCCTTTGCCGAGAGATGCGCCATCGCCAAAGCCTCAGTCATCGCAAGATATGCTCCCTCGCCATTTTCCGAGGATGCAGTCTGATGGAAAGCATCACAGGCATTGCCATATCCCGTAAGATAAGCGTGAGGGGTGATTTTTCTCTGTTGTGCCATCTCTTCCGATTCCAACACGAGAAAGGCTGCACCTTCTCCGAGATTCAAGCCTGCACGAGTCGTATCGAAAGGACGACACGGCTCATGGTCGAGAATCATCAAGGAGTTGAAGCCATTGAGATGGAAACGAGAAAGAGCCTCCGTACCACCAGCCACAACTAAGTCCGCCTCACCAGCCTTGAGTAAACGAGCACCCAACATGATGGCATTGGCTGCTGAAGAACAAGCCGTCGACAACGTGGCCACCTCATCAAAGATGCCGAAATGGTCTGCCATCAGTCTCGTACTATTTCCGCAATCATGATGCTGCAAGAACTCAACGCTTTTCTGTTTCTCCAACTGGTCGAAGCACAGTTCAGTGATGTCCATACCGCCCACTGTCGTACCCGATACGAGCACGATACGCAAAGGTTTTCCATCTGCCTTTCTTGCTCTAAGGCTTGCCACATCCACATACGCATCCTTCAAGGCTTGATCGATAGCCAACATGCCCAACAACGAAGTGCGACTCATCATCTGCTCTGAAGGGATGCCCAGCATTTTTTTCATCTGCTCATTCGACAAGTCAACCTCCCCAACTGGCAGTTCATGGTGGATGGACTGGAGATATTTCATTTCTCCTATACCAGTCCGCCCTTCTTGCAAGGCCTGTAAGACCTCCTGTTTGTTAAGACCAATGGCAGAAACAATACCTTCACCAGTAATTGCGATATTCATCTTACCAAAACTTTATTTCTTTCTGTTCTTGCTTACATAGTCGGCGATGGTTGTCACGCTCTTGAAGATTTCCTTGCCTGAGGCAGGGTTTGCCAACTTTATGCCGTATTTTTTCTCCAGCATGACAATCAACTCCAAAGCATCAATAGAGTCCAACCCCAAACCTTCACCAAAGAGAGCATCGTTCTCGTCAATGTCATCTACTGTCATATCCTCAAGATTCAATACTTCAATGATTTCTTCCTTCAATTCTTTTATCAATTCTACCATTGTCTTATTCTTTATTTTATTAAATGATTTTCTATGTCTGTTTTTTTTATATTTCTATGAGCATAAGGTCTGCCTCAAAATGTTCCCCATCCTCATAGTCTATCCATCCTGTCAGCACACTCTTCGTTTTCGAGTCCATGAACACTGTTTCCAAGATTTCTTTCATCTGAGTCTCATCTCTCGATGGCAAAATGTAAAAAGATGTCTCACCATGGTAGTGATTACGGATGGCAATCTCACCAGTCACGATATTTGGCAACGTATAGACAAACACTGATGGACTTGGGAAATAGTTTTCTTTGTCCTGTATTGACTCCAAAAACTTTTTATCGGAGGATATGGAAGAAGAACGATTGAAAAGCACGACGGCTCTATCATAACAATCCTTAAATCTTACATTTCCCTCTGCTTGCAGAAGCAACTCAGAAGCCACAAAGCCTAACCGACAGAGTCCATCCATCTTATAATACTTAGGATATTCACCAATCTTCTGCTTATAGATGTTGGTCAATAGTCCATTACTACCTTGTTCTATAGAAAGTGGCGTTCCATCCACAATGACTTCCGTGGTGGAGATAGACACCCGATGAGTTGTGGTAAAAGTCTTTATGGAATGTTTTTCTTTCCTAAATATTGCAGATTCCTTGCTCGCCAACATAGTGGCATTACATCCTCCAAATCCAGACAACATCTTGATGAAAGTTTTCTTGTCTGTAGGTCGATTCTCTGCAAAAACATTTACCTTGCCCGATACACCTAACTCCTTATATCCGCGCGTACCGATTATGGTATGGTCATCTACAGCCTTCATACTTAAGATGGTTTCTAATACTCCTGCTGCTCCTAGAGTATGTCCGAAGTAACCTTTCAAAGCATCTGTAGGTACTTCTGACAAACCGGCACGTTGGATAGCGATGGTTTCCATCTGGTCATTAAACAATGTGGCTGTACCATGCGCATTCACAAATGCCAACCAATCCTTATCTACGCCTGACATGGTTAGCGATAAAGCTTGATATAGTCCCTCGCTGGTTTTAGAAGGGGCACTGATGTGGAAAGCATCGTTTCTGATAAAACCATGACCGATTTGCCACACTTCATCCTGCCTTGGGGTATTCTTAGCAAGAATCATAGTTGCCACAGCTTCTCCAAGATTCAGTCCGAAGCGTTCTATGTCAAAAGGCCGACATTGCTCTGTAGACAAAGCCTTGAGTGATTGGAAACCTGATACGATAAAGCGACCTGGACAGTCACAACCACAGACAACCGCATAGTCATATTTCTCTGCCGACAACAAGCGGGAGGCAAGTATTAAGGCAGACAGACCAGAGATACAGGCATTGCAAACCACGAACGGCTTAGTCCTTATGCCTAATTGCTGCGCTATACGTTCTGCTAACGTACCTAATTCTATGTCCTCGTCATCAACCTTTCCCAATCTTTCAATTTCACCCTTGGTGGAGCTTAGAATCAAAGCTACCTTTTCGTGAGCAACATCTACCTGAGAAGCTACAATAGCCTTCTTAGCAGAATCTATGACCATTTTTTCAAAGTCACGTGACATCAATGAGGCGACAAAACCGTCAGGAATACCATGACTGCCATTGGTATAGGCACGTATGCCCGACTTACCAGCCTTCACTGCCAAGTAATTCTCCTCAGAAGTCTCACCTAATGGTGAAATGATATTATCTGCTAAAACGTATGCCATACAACTATTGAATTCTTCACTCTTCACTTATCAATCCCCAATGTTTCTTCCATTCTTGGTAGAAAGGAGGATTATCCCATACCAGTTGGTAATTCATATCCATAAACACCTGTACGGAATGTCCAGTTGCTATCAGTGTCTCATCCTCAGGATCATAGATTTCATAGTCAAAGACTATCTTTGCCGCCTCAGTAGGACGATAGATAATGTCTATGCGAGGGCGCATTCCATACTTGATGGGGTTCTTGTAATGGAAAGTCAGTTCCACCAACGGTGCGAAATAACCATGGTCAAAGAAACTCATATATTCCAATCCATATTTCTTGCCAAATGCTTCTCGTGCATCTTCAAAATAGAGTGGATAAGAACCATGCCATACCACATTCATGGAATCGACCTCACTGAAACGGATATTAAATATCTTGGATTCCTTTAGTTCTTTCATGTTCTTCTATTGCTAACTTTCTTCCATTTCCTTGACAGCTATCTTCATCTCTGTCCTCACAAGCGTCTTGCCTGTACATTCTATGGTGGCCTCTGCCAAGGTCATTCCAAACACTTCTTCCTTAACTTCGACATGGGTCGTTAAGAGGTCGCCCACCTGTGGGAGTTCCACCACTTCAAAGTTGCGGACTGCTCCGATGAATCCCAACTGGATGCCTTTCTTCAATATATATTTGTTGACATAGCCAATGCGAGCCGCACAAGTCTGTGCTATATTCTCCATCAGTCCCGAAGCGGTAAAGTACCCATTGTCCACGAAAATATTGTCTGCCTTTACCTCTGTCTCCGTCACGGTAAGTGTTCTGTCGAAATGCGTCAGCGTACCTATCATGACGAAAGGTTCTTGCTGAGGCAATAGCTCATGAATATCTATATGACGAAGATCTTGCTCCGTTGGATTCTCTGCATCAAATTCTATCATATTTCTTTTTAATAACATTATGACCAAAAATCATAAAAGTTATACCATTGTGTAGGGTATTGGCGCACTCGCTTTTCAAGCTCTGCCGCATAATTCTCAGCTAATTGTTGCATCTGTACTTTACGAGAGGCTTCTTTGTCGTAAGAGAGAGGAGAAACGTAGACCGTATATCCCTTGAACGAGGTCTTCATCACATTGACAGCAATGACATTCAGTTCTCTCATCGTCGTCACTGAAAATGGCCCCATCGGAAGACGAGCTTTAGCTCCAAGGAAGTTAACTGTCAATGTCTTTGCCCCCTCAACGATGCGATCGGACGGCATACTGACAATTTCATGGTTGCTCAGTGCTTCATTAACCAAGAAGAGATGACTCATATCTGGCATGACAGGAATCATGCGAATATTGTTATTTCCCAATCTTTCCCTACGTCCTTCCATCACAATGGCTTTCTCGCCACCAAAGACTAAGGCATTGAAACGCTTGGTTTTAGCAACTAAAGAATAACCTGCTACTTCATAACAACCTACGTGAGAACTGAGTATCATGAACCCATTCTCCTGTTCTGCCAAGCGTGAGAAGTTCTCGTAGCCTTCTATCTTCAAGTCAAACTTTCTGCCAGCAAACATGGCGAATCGGTCGATGACCACCGTACCAAACAAGCAATGGTTTCGATAAGTACACCATGCCGCACGAAATCTGCTATACCCCAACCGCTTGCGAAAATAGTGATATGCCATTGTACGACTATGATTGGTATTGAGAAGCAGACATACTGGCATGATAAAGAGGGCGGAAAAAAGGTACAGTGCCCGCACATCCATCACTCTTAAAGAGTTGACTAATTGACGATGCATCCAAGCACTGCCGAATGTCGTATTCTTCACTTAGCCTACCTTGCTCTCAATATAGTCGCAGAACTGGCTAAGGGTTACAACCCCCTGCATTTCCTCAGGCTTAATCTTGAAACCAAAATTCTTCTCCACGATAACAACAATATCAACGAAGTCAAGGCTATCAATACCAAGATCGTCCTTTAACTTTGCTTCTGGCGCAATCTTCTCTTCCTCAATTTCCAAATCCTCAATGAGGAAATTTCTTACTTTCTCTTCAATTACTTTTCTTTCCATTTTATTTTATCTAATTATTTAAGTTTCACTTCTAATATTGTATGCCCTTGCCCTATACCATCATGAATAGCCACAACTTTCAATCCAGCACAATCTATTTGCTTTATCATATCATCAGAATGATACATCTTGCTATTTCCATTTGCCATTACCGTGAAATAAACACTTGTCATAGTCAAGCAGAGCGATGCTGGTTCATATTTTTGACGATCCCAGAAGGTTTCCATTATATATAAGGTGGTATTCTCGTTCATCACCTTTGCAGCACGGACAAGAATGCTATAGATTTCTTCTTCGGAGAAACAGTCCAAGAACTGGCTCATCCAAATGGCATCCCATTTTCCTGCAGGCAATTCATTTTTTTCTTCAAGAATATTGGTTGGGTAGCCTCCTATTCTGTCAGCACCCGTTTTGCCCTCTACATTTTTTTTCATCATGCCGATTTGTCCAGGAAGATCTACGATTGTAACGTTTACATCCTCATCATAATTAACACAACGAAGCGCAAAGCGTCCTGTATTGCCACCGACATCCATCAAATGTTTAGGCTTCTTGCTAAATACAATCTCCATAGCTGTATCGAAAGAATGGTCGCTATAGAAATGATCAAAACCAAACCAACTTTTCTGCACCTGTGGATCGAGCTTAGAAAGTCCTTCATAGATAGTAGTCCAATCACCGAGAGTCTTCAGTCCTGCCGGTTTACCTTCTTTAAGAGCTTCGTCAAGATAGAACATTCCACGATAGCAGACATCATGATTGAAGTCGATGTTGACCCGTGTGGCAGGATCGTTGAGCAAGAACCATCCGGTTTTTGAAATCGTATACCGATCTGTTGCCTTGTCTATTAAGACTGTACCTGCACTAAGCGATGCTTCTAACAGAATTTTAAGCGCATATTCCGACATTTTTGTCTTCTGCTGTAATTCGACAAGCGTCAAGCCATCTGTGTTATCACGCAGTTTATCGAGAACTCCCAACTTCACCATGAGTCGGGAAACTTGGAAGATGATTGGACCCCAAGCGATATACTCAGCCTGACGTTGTGCCTCACGAGCAGAAAGTTGTTCTTGGGTGTATCTGTCGCTTTCGGATTTAAATAAATTCATAAGTAATGATTAAAAAATAACTTGGTACATTTTTGTGTCCTCTCTATAAAGTA
>ERZ1026776.695-NODE-695-length-22058-cov-71.232014_pt1 | contig 22058 bp, 15 predicted proteins | sample MGYA00380125_ERZ1026776 | MGnify/ENA primary metagenome ERZ1026776 (study PRJEB33269, sample SAMEA4719761) | human gut metagenome | biome: human-associated habitat; feature: organic feature; material: feces | place: Cameroon | collected 2013-10 ...
TGAGAGACATCAACTTTTTAGTTGATGTCTTTTTTATGCTCTAAACTTTTCCACACTTATTCACTTCTCATAGAAAAGTTATCCACATATGTGTTGATAACTATGCTATTTTGTTGTCTATCAGATATTTTCACTGTTGGTAACTGGTGGAAAAGATAAAGATGAAAGATTTTCCTATGTTTTTCTTGGTGTTCTCAGAATAAAATTATATTTTTGCACTATAAAAGACAACTATTATGAAGCAGCAGCAAGTATATAACTTAAAAGAGTTTGCCGCTAAATACCAACTGAAGGACATATTTGGAGCCTATGCAGCTCATATTCATACAGATGTTTTAAATGGAAGTGTCCTGAGGGATATGGCGAGTGAACGAACACTTTTTTACAAGATATTATTGGTAAAAAGCGGAAGTGTGAAGTTTGAAGTCGTCCTGGGAACTGAAAATGCTGAGGATGAGAAACATCAGCTTACGGCAAGTGATTTGCTTGTCGTATCGCCTAAGCATGTTTATAAGTTTACCGAAATATCGGAAGATTTCGAGGCTGAATGTGTTTTTGTTGATGAAGAGATTTCTAATGATCTGGTTTATCATCTTTCTGACGATAAACTCAAGGCGGCTCTTGATATCATTCATATGATTCGGGATATTGTGCGCCATCAGCATATTTATAAGGTAGAGATGATTCAGTCTATGGTGAATGTCTTGAAACTTCTGGTGTCAGAATTGCCTTATGACAGCCTTTTGTCGACCCGAGACTTGCGCCATAAAAAGAATGTGTACGAAATCTTTCTGCATTTGCTGTATCGCAATTTCAAGAGTGAGCGACAAATCCGGTTTTATGCGGATAAACTGAATGTTTCTTCTGCTTATCTCTCCAGGATGGTAAAAGAAATATCGGGTACGACGGTCAATGATCATATTACCTCCCTTCTTTATAAAGAAATCTGTAATCTGCTGAAGCAGTCGGATATGACAATGGGAGAAATAGCTGATTATCTTCACTTTAACGACCAGAGTGCATTGACCAATTTCTTCAAAACAAGGGCTGGAATGACACCACTTGCTTATCGTAATCAATGCAACTGATATGATTTCCGGCATTTGACCATCTTCTTATGGATAACAGAATATCCGCTTGCCTATCTTGAGGTATAGGCAAGCGGAACAGTCAAATGTTAATATGAAATTCAGATTAGTATTATTTTATATCTTATTCTAAAGTTGTTTTATGTCAGCAGTTACATTTTTTTTATTTCAGGGTGAACTTGTGTGACTGCAGCATCTCTTTTGGATCGAGTGCCTTGTCCAATTCTTCCTTACTCATGATACCCTGCTCAATAACGATATCGTATACAGAGCGGCCTGTAGCATGGGCTTCCTTGGCTACTTTAGTACTCTTCTTGTAACCGATGATTGGGTTCAGGGCGGTAACGATACCGATACTGTTCTTTACCATTTCGTAGCAACGCTCTTTGTTTACGGTGATGCCGAGGATGCACTCAGAAGTCAGGGTTTCGATGGCGTTCTTCAACCATGTCAGACTCTCGAAGAGACTTTCTGTGATGATTGGTTCCATTACGTTCAACTCCAACTGGCCTGCCTCTGCTGCAAAGCTGACAGTTGCATCGTTTCCTATTACCTTGAAGCAAACCTGGTTGGTTACCTCAGGAATAACTGGGTTAACCTTACCTGGCATGATAGAAGAACCTGGAGCCTTAGGAGGAAGGTTGATTTCGTTTAAGCCGCAACGAGGACCAGAAGCCATCAGACGGAGGTCGTTACATATCTTAGATAACTTGATAGCCAGGCGCTTCAAAGCAGAAGAGTAGCTTACGTAAGCACCCGTATCAGGTGTAGCCTCTACCAGGTCGGTAGCAGTTTCGAAGTTCTCGCCTGTCAGCTTGCTGAGGTTAGCAGCACAGAGCTTAGAGAAGCCAGGAACGGCATTCAGACCTGTACCGATGGCTGTACCGCCCATATTGATCTCGTGTAAGAGCTTCACGTTGCGCTCCAGGTTGAGGATTTCCTCTTCCAGATTGTTGGCGTATGCGTTGAACTCCTGACCGAAAGACATAGGAACTGCGTCCTGCAACTGGGTACGTCCCATCTTGATTACATCAGCATATTCGTCTGCCTTATAGCGGAATGCGCTGATCAGACCTGTCAGAGCACCTACCAGATGAGTATTCATGCGAATCAAAGCCAGACGGATAGAAGTAGGGTATACGTCGTTTGTACTCTGGCCGCAGTTGCAATGATCATTAGGAGAACAGAACTGATAATCAGCCTTTTCATGTCCCATGATTTCGAGTGCACGGTTGGCGATTACCTCGTTGGCATTCATGTTGACAGATGTACCTGCACCACCCTGTACCATGTCGATAGGGAAGTTCTCATGCCATTTACCGTCGATAATCTCGCGGCAAGCCTGACCGATTGCCCCTGAAATCTCATCGTTGATAACACCGAGGGTATGGTTGGTTTCGATGGCAGCCAACTTTACGTAAGCGATGGCGATAATGAAATCAGGATAGTCGCGCATCGTCTTGCGTGAAATGTGATAGTTATTAATACCGCGCTGTGTCTGTACACCATAAAGTGCTTCAGCAGGAACTTTGAGTTCACCTAAAAGGTCTGACTCTACTCTAAATTTTTTCTCTTCAGCCATAATATTGATTGTTTTGTTATTTTGTTTTCTTTCTTTTATTGACAGTTAGTTGTAATGAGAATTTTCTTATATCTTCTTCTCGGTTGCAAAATTACTGCATTTTAGTCTGAAATTCTTTATAAATTTTAGACCGATATTTGTAAAAAACTGACCAATGGGGCTAAAATACAAAAAAAAGTTGTATTTTTGCAGCGGTAAGTTTTATTTTTAGGCATTTGTTGAATGCCTCTTCTTTATAAACATAGAAATTGTATAAGCTGTATGAAACGAAAATTACACCTTATTATATATGTAGCAATCATCGTGTTGCTGACCGGTTGTGCTCAGCAGCCTAGGAAGTATGTTATTGGCGTATCCCAGTGTTCGGAAGATATCTGGCGCGATAAACTGAATGATGAACTGAAGATGGGCGAGTATCTCAACGATTCGCTTATCGTGAAACTGGCTTCTTCCAACGATGATAATATGTTGCAGAATAAGCAAGTTAACCAGTTTATCGATGAGGGCGTAGATCTGCTTATCATATCTCCTAATCAGCTGAGTGCTATATCCAAGGCTGTAGAGCGTGCTTACGATGAAGGTATTCCTGTGATTCTCTATGATAGAAAGACCAATTCTGATAAGTATACGGCTTTTATCGGCTGCGATAACTATACGATAGGTAAGTCGATGGGAACCTTTATCGCCCAGCAGCTTCAGGGAAAAGGGCGCATCGTTGAAATCAGTGGCTTAGAGGGATCTTCGCCTGCTTTGGAGCGCCATCGTGGTTTTATGGATGCTATCAAGCCTTATCCAGGGTTACAGGTTGTAGCCTCCGAAGGAGGAAACTGGAAAGAAGAGGGTGGAATCCAGGCTATGAAACGCATTTTGAAACAGACACAGGACTTTGATTATGTCTTTGCCCATAATGACCGTCTGGCTTGGGGTGCTTACGTAGCAACTCAGCAGATGGGTGTTAAGCGCAAGTATAAATATACGGGTGTAGATGGCATGGCAACCGAAGGTGGTGGATTGGAACTTGTGCGCGATGGTATTTTCGAAGCCTCTTATCTTTATCCTACCAAGGGTGACGAGGTCATAGCGCTTGCCATGAAGATATTGAAGCATCAGCCTTATGAACGCGACAATTATCTGAGCACTTCTATCATAACCCAGGCAAATGCTGCCCTTACATTGATGGAGGCTAGGGATGCCGAGCGTCAGACGCACAATCTGAAGGCTTTGCATAAACAGGTTGATAAGTATCTGTCTGATTATAACTCACAGAAAGTCATGCTCATAGGTCTGTGCCTGTTCCTCTTTGTTTGCCTCGCAGCAGCAGCTTTGATCTTCAGAGGTTATATGATAAAAGTGAGACTGAACGAAAAATTGGCTAAGACAAATGGCGAACTGAAGCGGCTGAATGTAGAATTGGGTGAGAAGAATGAGGAACTGAAGCGACTGAACGAGGAGGTATTAGAACTGACTCATTCCCGTCTGGTATTCTTTACCAATATCAGTCATGAACTTCGCACACCTTTAACTCTAATTGCTGACCCCGTAGAGATGCTGCTTGAAGATTCCGGCATCAAGGGCAAGAGCCGCGAACTCTTGAAGATGGTGCAGCGTAACGCCCTTGCTCTCCAACAGTTGGTAAGTAACATTCTTGATTTCCGTAAGATTCAGAATGGCAAGATGGAACTGAAACTCTATCGCTTCGACATAGTGAAAACCTTGACGATGTGGGTGGGCGACTTCCAGCTTACTGCCGAGCGCAAGCAGATCAAACTGCATCTGGATGTTGATGACTTGAAAGGTAGCCATGAAATGATTGCCGATCAGGAGAAGATTTCCCGTATCGTGTTCAATCTGTTGAGCAATGCCTTGAAATATACGCCTGCTGGTGGCGAAATCTTTGTATCTTTGAAAGATGAAGGTGCCAATCTCCGTCTTGACGTGAAAGATACGGGCAAGGGTATCTCGCAGGATGAGGCTGATAAGATCTTTGAACGCTTCTTCCAGGCCAAGGGTGCTGCCAGCGGTACGGGTATCGGTCTGGCTCTGGTGAAATCATTTGTAGAGTTGCATCATGGTGAGGCTAGGGTAGAAAGTGAACCGGGAAAGGGCTCTGATTTTATCGTTGTCATTCCTCGTGAGCAGGAGGGTGATTCACAAGTTATCCACAATGATGTGGATATTGTGGATAACTCTGTAAATGCTTCTGCGCCAGAGGGTAAGAATGTGATAGATGAATCTGTTTTGCAATATATTGACGATGGAGACAGAAGTCGTGGAAAAGTTCAGCAGTTGGTAAGCGAGAATACCAATCGTCCTACTGTTCTGGTTATTGATGATAATACTGATATCCGTCAGTATGAGCGTACTCTTTTGCAGGATGAGTATATTGTTCTTGAGGCCGCCGATGGTAAAGAGGGTCTGGCTGTCGCTTTGAAAGAGGTGCCTGACCTGGTGATTTGCGATGTGATGATGCCTGTTATGGACGGATTGGAGTTTACTAAACGGTTGAAGACGAATACGGCTACCTCTCATATCCCTGTTATTATGCTTACGGCGAAGAACCTGGAGGAGCATCGCGCAGAAGGTTATGAGCATGGAGCTGATTCCTATATTACCAAACCATTCCATAGCAAGGTGCTTCTCGCCCGTATTGAGAATCTCTTGCGACAGCGTCAGCTCCTGAAGAATCTTTATCACGGTACTAAAGAGGCTGAGAAAGAGATTTCTGAGGCTCATCTGGAAGACCGTGACAAGCAGTTCCTCAAGCAGCTTCAAGCCATTATCCAGAAGAATCTTTCTGATAGCGAGTTTGGAGTTGAGGATATGGGACAGCAGATTGGCTTAAGCCGTGTGCAGCTCTATCGCAAGGTGAAGGCGATGACAGGCTCTTCTGTTGTTGACTTACTCCGTAAGGCTCGCCTTGCCAAAGCTAGGCGTTTGCTCGAAACCCGGAGCATGAGTGTCTCTGAAGTTGCCTATGAAGTGGGCTTCTCAGCGCCGTCTTACTTCACAAAATGTTTCAAGGAAGAGTATGGTATGTTACCTGGTGATGTAGGTAATGTGATGAAATAGAGAGAAATACGCTATACCTGAAGTGTAAAATCTGTGAATATATGGATAAAAATCGTTCATTTTCTAGCATAAAAGGTACATTGTATCATTTTTATCACTATTTGAACGATAATTGTACCTGCTGTTCGCTGAAACTTACTATCTTTGCACCAGAATTTAGAAGTTTATCAATTGTTTCATGCAGAAGTAGTTGCATTTTCATAAGGTTTAGGTTTTTAGGTTATAGGATTGAGTATTCATTAAGGTAAGTAGTTTTCTTTAAGGTTAAAAGTTTTGTTTTGGGAAATAACTAGTAATGAGAGAAAGCAGCTGTATAGACGGGATGTCTGACAGCTGCTTTTCGCGTATTATGGTTTGTTTCTTTTTAAGCGGGCATACTATAGCTTTTTAAAGGGGGCTTATTCCCAATCTTCAAATTCCAGTTCCAGTTCCTTGTATTCGGGCTTGAAACTGCTGTTCTCCTTATCTTGCTTCCTGGCTTCTTCTGATGAGGCATTGCTTACGGACAGACCAAGCAGGCGGATGGGATGAGCAGAGGAGTAATCTACCTGTTTCAGCAGCCGTTTGGCAAGAGGTAGAATATCATCCTTCTTTTTCAGAACCTTTTCTTGTGAGATGCTTCGTGTTATCTGGGTAAAATCGGCAAACTTCACCTTCAGCGTCAGGGTTCTTCCTTCGAAACCGCTCTTGGCGATTCGCTCCAGCAGTTCGAGTACAGTATGGTACAGTTCGATAATCACAGCCGTTTTTAGATAGATATCTTCCAGGAAAGTCTGTTCGCAGCCTACCGATTTCCGTTCCCGGTAGGTGATGACAGGTCGTTCATCTATCCCCCTTGCGAAATCATAGAAGATGTGTCCGGCTTTTCCGAACACTTCTACCAGATGTTCCTCGGATACTTTCCTCAGGTCAGCTCCGTTGAAGATACCCATGAAATGCATCTTTTGCAAGGTTTTCTTGCCCACGCCCCAGAAATCCTCTACAGGAAGCTGGGCGATGAAATCGAGCGCCTTGTCGGGATGAATGGTGCAGATGCCGTCGGGCTTGCGGTAATCAGAAGCCACTTTGGCGAGAAACTTGCAGTAGCTGATGCCAGCCGAGGCGGTGAGTCCGGTTGCCTCCTTGATACGGGTTTTGATTTCTTTGGCAATATCCACCGCCAGTTCTATCCCTTTCTTATTCTGCGTTACATCAAGAAAGGCTTCATCTATGGAGATGGGTTCGATGAGGTCGGTATATTCCTGGAATATCTGATGTATCTGATGGGATATTTTAGCATAATAGTCATGCCGGCAGGGCACGATGATGAGGTTAGGGCAGCGCTGCTTGGCTTGAGCGATGGATTGCGCCGAGTGAACGCCATACTTCCTTGCCTCATAGCTGGCTGTAGAAACCACACCACGAGGTCCGTCGAAGCCAACCGCTACCGGTTTGCCCCGAAGTTCCGGATTGTCTCTTTGCTCTACCGCAGCAAAGAAGGCATCCATATCGATATGTATGATCTTTCGCTCAGTCATTGTTATGCAAACTGGCAATATAATGCGTAGTTTGGCATGAATTCATTCTCTATGTGTTTATATTTCATTTACTTCGTCAATTCTCGCCAGTTCCCATCCCTTGAACTGCATGATAATCTTATGGAGTGTCGTGCCTTGGCGTAATGCCTCCACTCTTGGTGCTTTGGCATATTGCTTGATTTGTTCCTCGGCATCAAGCCATTGCTTCGCTCCCTTGGTCATCTTGCCATCTTCTGTTAGAGTATCGAATTCTTTCTTAGACAATACCTTTAGCTCGATGATATAACTATGCTTCGTAGGGTAGTGGATCAAGTTTGGCAGGAGGAAGAAATCGCAATAACCATGGTTCAATTCCAACTCTGGGGCAGTATAGTAATAATTGTTGAGGCTGAAATATGCCATGAAGAAACCTTGCAAGTTGCGCTCAGCCTCGATACCATCCCTAACAGATGATACTTCGGCGTATGCTTTTGCCATATACTCCAAGCATTCCTTCCACTTGCCCTCAAAAGCCATATAGGTAAACATGGTCTTGAGGTTGGAGGTATTGATGTATTTCTCCTCTTGATACTGCTCCAACAGATAATTATAATATTGTTTGCGTACATTATTATTAGGAATGCCCAAAATCAGTTGGTCTCCAAAAGTATCCTTGATGGTCAACATGCCATAGTAGAACAACAAACTGATGAATATTTCAGGATTTGTCAATGCCTTTGCCGGGAATGATTCCTCGATGTTTCCTACAATTTCTCCTTTTTCCGCAATGGTCATGATGACACCCTTTCGGTCTCCGTCCAACTTGTCGAGCTGGAGGAGCTTCTTCATCTTGTTGTAGTCGGTCTTGGTGTTAGGGTCAATCATCTGCTCAGGGGCCTCACCTGTCTCCATATAGTTGCGGAGATAGTATAATACCATGTCGCAGTTGAAGACCTTGCTTTGTGTCCTCAAAGCGCTTTTTGCAAAGCAATAGTTGTCGTACCAAGGTTTCATGTCCTCGATAATAGCTTCTACATCTGTATCGGCTGGTAAGTCGCCTGAATTCTTGTAGTAAGTGAATAGGTCTCTCACATCTTCTGTGGAGAAACCAAGCATCTGGTTGAAAGGCGCCTTGGTAGAGATATGCCAGCCGATGTTGAAACCGCTGGTCAAGTCATCGAGCGTTACAGGGCTTACACCAGTCATGAAGATACGGGCAAACATGCCCTTGAATACCTTGAAAATCTCGCGATAGAAGCCACTGGCATGAGTCAATGCCCAATACATATCCTCCCCGTGCTCGTTGAGCACCACGTTGGTGAAGTTGTCGTATTCGTCCACGATGAGGAATAGTTGATAACCATTCTTCTGAGCCTCCATTGCGAGGGCGTTCAATTTGCCCGAAGCATAGTTGATGCCTTTTATCTTGGCGATAGCCTCTGGGGTATAGTAGTCCTTGTAAAGGGTATCTACAAAGAAATCCACACACTGACCGCAATAGTCATTGAATCGGTCTTCCAATAGTTTGATGCCGCCTCCTATCTTCGAGAAGTCAAGGTATAGTACTTGGTACTTGCCCTGCTGTGGGGTAGGATGGGAGCCAATCCAAAGGTTGCCAAAAAGTTCTTGGAACCTTTCTGTCATGCTGATGTCGTAATAAGCACGCATCATGCTTATCAGCAAACTCTTGCCGAATCTTCGAGGACGTATGAAGAAGAGAGCGTCTGCCTCTTTTTCCAGCAAAGGCAGATACATAGTCTTATCGACATAATACTGGTTTCGCTCGATAATATCGACGAAATTAGATACTCCGTATGGTACTCTTTTAGCTTGTTCCATGATGAATGATTCCTTTCTTTCTTATTCTTTTTGCAAAGATAATGGAAATATTTGATATATGTGCCATTTTGGTGAAAAAAATGTTTTGAATCATTGCAGAAGCCTCCATACTTTTCGTTTATCCTCTATTGCTTATGTTGGACGAATTCTTGTATCTGATGCAATGTTTTTTTAACGCTGTTTTTTGTATGAGTCGTTTCTTTGCCCATTGAAACAGGCTTCGTTGGTCATCGCAAGTACTTGCGTTAGCCAATGAAAGTACTTACGATAGCCAACGAAGCTATCTGTGTCTGTTTCTGGTGTCGTTATAGGTTACCATAACCGTAATGTTAGAACAAAAGTTAGAGTACGCTCATAAACAAAATCTATTGCGTATTTTTTATTTTGTTATAAGAAAGTCAAAGTTGGTTTCGCTAGATTTTTTTTCTGTTCCATCTTCTTTCTTGAGAATTGCTAGACTTTTAAGTCTATGGATTCCAACGGATTCATTTGATAATTTATATTTGAATATATATGGGAAAGATGAAGTCTGTCCAACGAGTTTGTCGTCTAGGTAGTATTTTATCTCGTAACTATCCTTCTTTGCTCTGCCAATATAACATTTGGAAGTCAGTTGAATGGTTTGCCCATTTTTGTATTCTTTGATTCCATTCAATAAGTCAGTACTTACGATTTCGTCTTCTTCACCTCGTATTTTAATGCCACTGCTACTATAAGACATTGTGTATGTGGCTTGCGAACTACCTTCGGTACAACTGATGGTTACAGTTAGATTGTGTTCTGTACCAATATCTTCTGTAACTTGGTGCTTCCAGTCATATGGGGACGTTACACTTTCGTAATTTGTGCCATCCCAAGTATAAGTAACTTTGTTTATGTGAATATCGTTTCCTATAGGAGGGTAAATTTCTACATGAAAAATGTCTCCTTTAGTTACATAGTTGTAGTCTATATCAAAATAGCCATCCAAGTTAGGAAAAATGACAAATTTGTCATCTTGTAGATCGATGTTTACATCATTACATTCCTCACCACCGATAGTAAATTGTGCTTTGACCTTATGTTTGCCTGCATCAATTAGACTTCTTTTTGCGACTAATGTTTGTTCTGAACTACTTCCTGTTCCAACCAATATGTCATCTACATAGTATTTCGCACTTTTCAGTTGAAGTCCCCAAAACGACAAGTCTGTTATTGTAATTGGCGAAAACTTCATATAAGTGTATCCGTCGCTTCCGTTCAATATTGTGGCATCCAAATCGAATGCGTATGCTGGGACATATTTGGATATATCTCCTTTTAGCTTGAAACCGTCTTCGTTTGTTTGTTCTTCGTTACAACTAACCAAGCCTATTGTAAGCAACAATAATAGGCATAATGATAAAATCTTATGAATAGTATTCATATACCAATTGTAATAATTTCTTTTCATAATTACCAATTTTAAATATTACCAATCCAAGGAATACTGGAATCCTAGGCTAAAGTTAAAACCGTTGCATTTTTTGTATTTGAATGCATAATCGTAGCCAGCACCTACCACTAAAGACCATTCGTCAGATAAAGGAAAGAAACCTTTGATGGAAGGCCGTAACATAAACTTCAGTTTTTCTGCATCACTTTCAGAAGTACTGCTTCCGTATGAATAACCTCCAGTGTAAGACGTACCATAACTAAATTTTGATATTTCGTTTCCTTTCATGTACAAGACTCCAACTCCACATCCCACGGCTATATATTTTAGGTTCAACGCAGGTGTTATGGTGAAAAACATCTTTGGCTTTAACGATGTGGTTGTAATTGTATAGTTCATGATGTCTGTCATTTCCACTTTGGTACTGGTAACAGCGTCCATTTTGTTAGCGAGTCCGAAGTCAAAGGATACCATAAACCAAGGAATAGCATAACTGATGGATGCTCCAATATTAAAATGTTGTCCATAATTATATGTTAGTCCGATAGTTTCTTCATCAAAATCAATGTCGCTCAAGTCTACTTTTACCTTTCGTTTTCCAGTTTGTTTATCAACAATCTCTTCATACTTGTCTATTTTGGAGATTTTTCCATTTCTCACATAGAACAGGTCTTTTACATTGTAGTTGACAGCACCAGAAATAACGATATTGCAAGCTATTAGTTCTAGTCCTCGTGTGTCATAGACAGTGGTTTCGCCAACATTAATAGTCTTGAAGTTTGAGTATTGAATATGGATTCCCTTTTTGATTTCTTTTATGAGGCAGTTTAAGTATGTTTCTAAAAAATAAGAACCGCCATTAACTGCATATCCATTTTTAGGAGCCAAACTCTCTACAATTTCATCACATACTCTAACACTCTTTGCACCATCACATAGTTTTTGGAGATTTTTTTGGTATTCCAATTTGGAAGTTTGTCCCCAAGATTGCATATTCGCTCCAAAGTTGCGAACAGCATATTCTCCTTTTTGAGCTTGGATTCCCAAAGCGAAAAATCCTAGCAATAATATTATCATCAATCGTTTTGTCATCTTACAATCTTGTTTTGTTATATAAATAATTTAAAAAGCTATCTTTTTCTATTTCTGAAATTTTATCAAAGCTTGTTATTAACCATCCAGTGTTATTAGTCTCTCGTTCAATAAATTTGATTCTAAAGACATATCCTGGAACCTGATAGAAGACAAACTGTAAATCTTTTACATACTCTATGTCTAACAAACCGTTGTAAACATCTGCGAGAAATACAGACGTTTCATCCAAAGGATAATTTTTCTGTATATAGCAAGTGATTAAATCATCCTTTTCCGTTGTTACTCTGTGTAAAGACATAAAGTTTGTCTCATGGTCGTCTGGCATTAGCATGATTTTGTCTGATTTCAAAGATGGTCTCAACTTGAATATGTCGCCTTCTGCCTTTGTGATGACCCATTTGTACATATCTTCCTTTCGATGCTCTACATTGAGATAAAGGGTAAAGTCAACTTCCTTTCCCTTTAGCTTCCCATGACAAATAGTTTTAGCAAACCATGTAGAATCAGGATAGTTGATGTGGATATTCTTGGCTATAACTGAATCTATAAGATTTTGTGCCTCCTTGAATTTAGCATCATCTTTTGATTTGAAGATTTTGCCATTAAAAACTAATGTTAAGTTCTTCTTCCTGTAATTCTTGTCATTCTTTGCTATTCCAGGATGTCCTTCCTTGCCATTAAAACGGTCAAAGAACTCATCCACCAATTTGATTCTGGAATTATATAGTCCATCATTCAACTGGTTGAATAGTACTTTTTGAGCATTTGCGACAATGCAAAATGAAGCAAAAGCCAAGACTAATAAATGTTGTTTCATATGCAGATAAGTTTAAAAATCAAATGATTGAAAGAACTGCTTTTGTGGTTCTTCCGTTTTTGTTTACTTTAAGCCTTTCTTGTCAGTTGCATAAATGTCTCCGAATAGTATGGTGTATTCATTACCCTTTTCTGAGTTCTGTTTCTCTATGTAGCATTTGGCTTTTTTAAGAGTGACATCTTTATATATAGGTTGTCCATCCTTATAGTCTATACACTCTTGGTTATAATAGTAAATGCAAACATATAGACTGCTATCTATTTTTGTCAAGCCCTTTACTTTTATATTCGGTACATCTAAAGAAACCTTTTGCCTGGAGAAATTAACTAGACCATTAAAGTATACTCGAACTAATAATGAACGAGTTTGAGGCTTGTTCGCAGAGGAGATAATTATTCTAGCACCTTCTTTGCGTATGCCATCCTCTTCATAATCATAACCACGTCCTGCAAAAAGATTCAATGCTTGCTTCTTGTAATATTGGCGTGTTTCTAAATCATTTGTCTTGTCAGCCATAAATAAGATATAATCATTTAACCTACCTAAAGTGTTTATAAATGCTCTTTCGACTATATGGTTGGTTAGAGAATCTTGGGCATTTGCAAGTAGACAAAATAATGCTATTGCGAAAAGTAAAAAACAACGTTTCATGATTGGGTAATTTGTTAGGTTCAGTCAAAAATGACCGAACCTAGTTGTTTTACTTTATGCGTTTTGTATCTATGGCGTGGACATCGCCAAGTAATACGACATATTCTAGTCCGTCTTCTGCATCTTGGACTTCAACGTAACATTTTACTTTTTTACGGGTTATGTCCTTGTAGACAGGGATTCCATCTCGATAACCTATAAACACTTGGTCGAAATAGCAAGTACAAACATATAGGTTGTTGTCAACCTTTTGCAGGTTACTAACTTTGATGCTTGAAACCTCAGTGGATTGTATAGATACTTTCTGATAGGTGAGATTTACAAGCCCATTGAAATATACACGCATTAACTTAGCTCTTGGTCGAGTGTTGTTTACCGAGGTGACTTCCATTCGCACTCCTTCTTTATGAATACCATTCTCTTCGTAATCGTAACCACGTCCTGCAAAAAGATTCAATGCTTGCTTTTTGTTGTATTGGCGTGTTTCCAAATCATTTGATTTGTCTGCCATGAAAGAGATATAGTCGTTCATTTGAGCAACTCTCTCGGCAGCTCGTCGTTTTATTTGTTCTTCAACAGAGTTTTGAGCCATCATTGGCGCAAAAATCATGACAATGAATTGTAAGAGCAATATTCTTTTAAATACACTTTTCATATTTTATCTCTTTTTATAGATTTCACGAACTCGTAAAGAATTGATGCCATTTGCATCTCCAGATGCGTCAACGACAGTTACGTTCTCTAATAAACGGCTTGTTGCTATGCGTCCCAAGAATACAGAAATATTCTCTTTGTCTACTACAATGTTGCCATCTTGCGACATAATTCTCACTACAGCGTTGCTAGTAAATACTTTCTCGATTTTGCCAGCTATGGCTATTCGCTCTCTTGGAGTAACCTTAGTTGAAGATATGTAAGCTAAGGCGTTTGATAGGGTGTTCAGCATTTCTGATTTATCAGAGACATCTTCCGTGTTAGGCTTGTCTGGAGGGGTTGTCGTTGGCGTATTTGCCGATGTCAGATGAGTTTCCCAAATAGGAGTTTGGGTTGCCCCTGGCTCTATATTTTGAATCTGTGCATTATTACGAACATTATTATAGACATCTTCTTTGATAGAACTCATCATTGAATCCCATGTCGGATTGCTCATCTCTGGAAGTTCGTTGTTGAACTGGTCTAGCAAGCTAAAGGTAAAGTAGTCAGTAGGACCTATAGTCGTTCCGCATGCCCAAGAACTTTCATTTGGTGAAGCTGATGTTATCAATACATCGCCACGATAGTATAAGAACATCTTTTTGATGCAGTTGGATTGTTCCTCGCTAACATAGGTGTTTCCGTAATTTGCACCAAAAGTTGGCTCAATTTTTCCTGCAACACCTTGTCTTGCATTACAACACATACCGATAGATATTGTTAAGCGTGCCCCTTTGCTTTTCAGCGTATTATGCACCCAAGACAATGGAATGAATTTACTGGCGTTGATTTGTCCCATAAGCATCAAAGGATATTTGCTAGCTCCTGTATTTTCTGTTCCATGTCCGATATAATAGAACACAATGATATCTTCAGCACCACAGTTCAGACCATTAACAATGGCTTTGCAATTTTCTGGTGTCGTCTTGCTGTCGTAAATATCAACGATGTTTACAGAATAGCCGTTGTCTTTCAACGTGGTGTTTACGAGGTCTATCCAACGAGAATATAATAGTTGACGAGAACTTTTGTCGATTTCACCAACATTCCTATCTGTTGTATCAATAAATGTCAACCAATGGATGGTCTTGGCATCCATTCCCATGCTTACTCCCAAGCACAAGAATAAAACGAGTAATATCTTTTTCATTTCTTAGAACAATTATAAAGATTAGTAATCAGTTCGTCGTTAGGATAAAGGTAATGAGTGAAGCGCAACAAATCATGCTTTCTCAAGGCATATTGTTTCTGTACTTTTCCTGCTCCATCAACCAATATCCATTTCCGCAAGCCAAAGTCTATTCCAAGTTCTATTTTTTCTGACTTAGACTTCTCGAAAAGAACTCGTACTTGTGGTATAATAACTCCATAGTTCGGGATGTCTTCTGTAAACATTTGCGGGTCGGAAACCAAGAAACGCAAAACTTGCGTATCTTCACGAGATAAAATCAACTGTTGTGGTTGAGCCTTCAAACTATCTGTCGAAGTCAACATTACTGTAACTTTACCCGACATCAATATTGTTTGAATACTATCGCCTACAGCTTGGTCGCATACGGCATTTGTATACACCATTTTTGAAGCCTTTTTCGCTTTTGAAACCTTCAAGGTCTTAGTGGTGCAACTAGCTGTAGCAGCCACAAAAGAAAATGCCAAGAACATTGTGCAAAGTCCAAACTTACAGAACCATTTTCCTTTTTTCATATCTATCACAAACTTAGTGAGGCTTGCACCTCTGTTATTCTTGTGACCTCCTACAAGACATTGAGAGAAAGTTCATTTCGGCTATAAATAAAAAGTGGCGTGAGATCCGTACGGTAGCTTATCTCACTCTTCAGGCCTTCGAACTTGCCCACTAACGTAAAGATAAGCAACTTCGAAGCCCACGCCGATATGTATATAGCAATCCCTTGAACGAAATAACTATCACTCACCTTGAATCGTGAATGGTATAGATATAACGCACTAAGGGATGCGTAATAAACACATCCCGCGAACATCTACTCGTTGCCTCACTTTCTACGTTAGTCCTCAAGTGTTCGAAGTTTGAAGAGTAAAAAGATGAAGCGTCTTGTAAACGCCGTTTTTATGTATAGCGGTTCACTTATACATTATTCTATATAATCATTCATCTCCACATCTAAGCTGGGCTCTGATGTAGGATTTCTGCTAAGAACCGTTGCAAATTTAGCTATTTTTTTTCAAATATTTACCTTGCCATATAGAAAAGTTTGTTTCTTTAACCTATTTTAAAAGTGAGGCAGCTTTAAAACTCCTATAAAGGTAGTTTCTTCCCCTGCATATCTCTCCTAACTTTCTTCGGTATAACTTCCGGTACAAGTCCCTAGAAAAGCCATGCTAAAGTTATACCAAACACATATCAGGTGGGTACAGTTCAATGCTTGTATTTTACAAACCATCTTCTTGAGGTATGCTTTCTTCAAGTGAACTCTCCCTAAATATGTGTTTATAATTTGCTCAAACGTGTGTGTAGAAAGGCGTTTGAGCAAAATATAAGTATGTTTTTAGCGTACAGGCTTTCCCAATAATAGGAAATAAAGAGGAAGACTTCTTTTACATCGTCAGAAATTCTCCAAGATGTATGTGCTTGATGCCATCCACATTGTTTCTGCTAGTCCATTTATCTAAGTTTGCCACTTATTTCGGAAAATTGTAGCAAATGACTTGGAAATTACCAATTAGCTATCTGTGTCTGCTTCCAGAGTCGTCTCCGATAGCTAATGGTGTCGTCATCGATAGCTTGTTGAGTCGTCATCGATAGCTTGTTGAGTCGTCATCGATAGCTTATTGAGTCGTCTCCGATAGCTTATTGAGTCGTCTCCGTTAATTCATTGAGTCGTCTCCGATAGCTTACAAAGCCGATTGAATATGCTAACTCAGTTACTTTAGTAAGCTCACTCAGCCACTTTCGTAAGCTGATTCAAGCACTTGAACTCGTTAACTCAAGCACTTGAACTCATTAACTCAAGCACTTGAATTCATTAACTCAAGCACTTGAACTCACTTATTCAAGTACATTATGATACGTTCTTAATAGTCTGTTGTGATTGTTTTTTTTCTTGCAAGAATTGCCATATTGCCATATCTTGTAGCTAACTGTCAGATTATAAATATATTAAGGCTATGGCAATTCTTTATGTTTGGGCTTTGTCTGCCATATAATTGCCATAAAAAGGCGATATTCAGGCGTTTTAGAGGCAAAAAGACAGGAAGCATTGAGCAAAAACACTTGTTTTCGGTTTGATACTTAGCTATTTCCATTGTTTTTTAGTAGTATTCGGTTCAATGCATGGTGAATTCCATAGCTTTTCCGTAATGTCTTAGACGAAACCGTTGAAATTACGTCCCGATGCGGCATCTGATACGTCCCGACGTAACAACCGACGCGTCGCGATGCAGCGTAAGCTACATCGCGACGCATTTTCTGCTACGTCCTGCCACCATCTTGAAATTGAGACCATGGGAAGCCGTGGTCTTGAAGATAAAGTAAGTTTTGTGTTGTTGATTTTATATATAAAAAATAGTAGAGAAGAAGAAAAGTATTAGTTAAACCGCAGAAAAGTGTGAAATTCCGTTCATGTACTAGCAATTATGTTGCAATGAACGGAATTTTTTATTCGATGAAATGATTTTTTAAGCCGCTGTTCAGACCTTTATGTATTTTTGCAGCAGAAATCAAAACATTAACGCTAACAAATTAAACATTTAAAGTATGAACAACTTTTTAAATGGAAAGAGCGCAGCTATGATGCTTGCACTTTCATTGGTAAATGTTACAGCAGCTTTTGCACAGGATGATAATTCAAGTGCTAAGGAAGAGGGTAATCGTAATGTGATGCTCAATGCAGCCAGTGCGAATGGTCCTCGTGAGATTCAGATAGGTTTGCCTTCTGCCGATGTCAACGTTTTGGAGAATGGTTTGCCTGTTACTTACGCAACCAATCCTCATTCTGTCAATACTATCTGGCGTGGTGATGCAAGTTTGAGCCATCAGGGTTTGCTCAAGATTGCCGAGACTGCCATCACTACCGGTAATATCGGTTATGCCGTGAACTCTTTCACCCAGAAGGGACAGGAGGGATTCAATGGTACGCTGAACTACAAGAGCAATCACTTCGGATTGCAGGAATTCTCTCTGAATATGAACGGTGATTTGGGTAGCGACTGGTACTACAGCTTTAATATGTATCAGGATTTCGACCCGGGAACCTTCAAGATCAAGTCAACTCCTTATCAGGACCGTACTCAGATTTACAAGGCTCTCCTCACCAAGAAGTATAACGGCAACCGTGGTGAATTTACCGCTATGTATAAGTATGCCAACAGTCACAACGTATATAACTACGCCACCCAGAGTGCTCCATTCATCTATGTAGGCGATGGAAGCGTAAAGGAGTATGGCGACTTCAAACTCGGTACCACCTCTTATCTTCCTATCGATAACGAGATGACTTATCGCAATATGCGTACCGGCAAGGTGGAGCAGACATCTCTCTACGATGCTTGTCTGAACAAGGCAAGTGAGGTAACCCTCATGAACAGCTACCGTTTTGACAACGGTTTGAACTGGAAGGCTACCTTGAAGTACGACCATTCCCGTGGTGCGATGGTTTATCAGACTCCAATGTCTATCATCGACTTGAAGAGCGCAGCTAATCAGGGCGTATATAATTATAAGTATCGCGATATCGACGGACAGACTAAGGCTTACAACGGTCAGTACATCCAGACCCGTATGTCATGTCTCAATGCCGGTAAAATTGATGAGGCTCTCTTCACCACCGAGCTTAGCAAGAAATTCAGTACTTCCACCTTCCGCCTCGGCGTGAATGAGTGGTTCTATCATATTGATTATTGCTCAAATACAACCATGTATGACCAGAGTGTACCTGCTGATGGAAGCTATGCTCTTCGTGTTTGGGATGCCAACCAGCGCGACAGCTACTTCTACGATTTCAACAAGAACGCCTCTGAGTATTACAAGGGAAGCGAAAACAAGCTGGCTCTCTACTTCACTCACGATTGGGATGTTACCAATAAGTTGAACCTCTACTATGGTGCCCGTCTGGAGTGGCAGAAGCTGAAGGGTGAAAACGCAGCAGTGAAGAATGCCAAGGGTGATTACGTAGGTCGTTTCGCCGATTACTATCTCGGTGCTACGGCTACAGATGGAACCAAGATTGCTCCGGTAGACTTGAGTTACAACTGGATCAACTACGATTTCTCTGTGGCAGCAACTTATAAGTTGACCGATAACTTCGGCTTCACTGGCGATTTCACTTACATCGTGCAGCATCCTAAGTTCGAGGCTTTCGCCCCAGCAACATTGCCAAATACGGATAAGATTTCTGTGCCACTCGGTCGTGCAGGTATCTACTACAACAATTCATGGTTGAGCTTGACATCGTTGTTCTCTTACATCTCAAAGACCAACAACAACTCAACTCTGAACTTGCAGCATGGCAGTGAGATCAAGGCAGCTCCTTTGGCTTACGATATCCAGACATGGGGATGGACAACCGACGCTGTGGCTCATCCATTCAAGGGATTCGATTTCCACTTCCTCTTCACTTATCAGAAGCCAACTTACAAGAAGTATGAAACCTGCATTACCTTCAGCGATGGCTATGTTGGCAACATCAATGCCACAGGCAATATCGTAGCAGAGATTCCTCAGATTCTCATCGAGTTGGATCCAAGCTACATGATTACCAAGGACATCAAGCTCTGGACCAGCTTCCGTTACTTCAGCAAGACCTACGCCAACATCAACGAGGCATATTATTTCAATGGTCACTGGGAGACCTTTGGAGGTTTGAACTGGCAGGCAACCAAGCGCTTGGCTCTCGGCTGCACCGTAGTCAACTTCCTCAACCAGACTGGTGCCAAGGGTAGTATCGCAGGTGCCGAGCTGATTACCAAGGATGAGGCTAAGGGAATCAAGAATCAGATTATGACGGGTAGCTATCTCCGTCCATTCACTGTAGAATTCACAGCTTCGCTTAAATTCTAAGTGCTTTAATTTTCAGCACATATAATCGACAGCTCCTATATATAATAAGGTATAGGGCTGTCGATAATAACGAAAACAATACTACACATCAATTGATATAAACAATAACAATTAACAATAGTTTTACAATGGAAACAAACAAAATGATAAAGGCTGCCTGCCTCATGTTGATGGCATCAGCTACCACTTCTGCTTTTGCACAGAAGATGAACATCGAACACAAGGGTGATACTACTATCATCAAGGTGGAGAATCCTACCAAGTATCTTCTTCTCCCTATCCAGGAAGAGAAGGATGAGGCTCAGGTTTTGCTCGATACAGGTTCTAAGGAAGATACCTGGATGGACGTTCGCCTGGCCCAGAATGGTTCTGATTACTTCGTGCCATTTGCCTTGGGCAAGGGTAAGACCGCTACCGTCAAGATTCTCGGTTTGAAGAAAGATGCCTTGGCTCTCAGCTTGCTCAAGCTCAGCAATACATTCGATACTACCAACACCGATTACTATCGTCCATCTTATCACTTCACTCCGCTCTATGGTTGGATGAACGACCCTAACGGAATGGTGTATAAGGATGGTGAGTATCATCTCTATTTCCAGTATAACCCATACGGAAGTAAGTGGGGCAATATGCACTGGGGACATGCCGTAAGCAAGGACCTCGTTCATTGGGAACACCTCGATCCAGCCATCGCCCGCGACCCTGTAGGTCATATCTTCTCTGGTAGTTCGGTTGTGGATAAGAAGAATACGGCAGGTTTCGGCAAGGATGCCATCATCGCCATCTATACCAACAACAGTGTAAACCATGATGAGGTACAGTGCATCGCCTACAGCAATGACAATGGCCGTACCTTTACTAAGTACGAGGGCAATCCAGTGTTGACTCCATTTGATGGTTTGAAGGATTTCCGTGATCCTAAGGTATTCTGGTATGAGAAGGGAAAATGCTGGTATATGATTGTTTCTGCCGATAAGGAGACCCGTTTCTATAAGTCAAAGAACTTGAAGAAGTGGACTTATGTAAGTGCTTTCGGCAAGGGCTTGGGTCAGCAGCCATGCCAGTATGAGTGCCCAGACTTCTTCCAGTTGCCTGTAAATGGTGATAAGAAGAAGATGAAGTGGGTGATGACAATGAATATCAACCCAGGTTGCTGGTTTGGTGGCAGCGCTACCGAGTATTTCGTAGGCGATTTCGATGGCAAGAACTTCACCTGTCCTGATGCCCACGACGTGAAGTGGCTCGATTGGGGTAAGGATCATTACGCTACCGTTACCTTCTCTAACACAGGCGACCGAGTATTGGGAATCACCTGGATGAGCAACTGGCAGTATGCCAACCTCACTCCGTTCAAGCAGAATCGTGGTGCCAACGGTTTGCCAAGAGAGTTGAAGCTCTACGAGAAGAATGGCAAATACTATATTTCAGAGGATGTAGCTCCTGAGGTATATGCCTTGAGAAAGGATACCAAGAATCTGGCTGATGCTTCTGTAGCAGATGCCAAGGATTTGAAGGGTGTTGCAGTCAATATGGAAGGTGCATTCGAGATTGAGGCTGATGTTACTCCAGATGCCAATGGTATTGCTGGTATTGAGATTTCAAACAACAAGCGTGAGCGCACCATGATTTACTTCGATATGAAGCAGGGCAAGGTGGTAATGGATAGAACAGAGAGCGGTTTGACCGATTTCGGCAAGCAGGCTGTTCCTCACGATATCGAGTTGGCTTGGGACAAGCAGCGTGCAGCTGAAGGCAAGGAGCCTGCCCGCATCGCCAACTCCATCAACTACAAGAACGATTTCGCTCTGGCTACCTGGGCTCCATTGAGTCTTTGCGAGGATGGCAAGAAGACCTATCATGTTGATATCTTCGTAGATAAGTCATCAGTAGAGCTCTTCGTAGATGGCGGTCGCATCGCCATGACCAACCTCGTCTTCCCTGTAGCTCCATACGAGAATGTGAAGCTCTACACCCAGGGTGGCAAGGCAGAGTTCAAGAACCTGAAGGTTCATAAGCTTGGTTTGTAAGTTACTGGTTAATATAATATAAAAAGAAGCCTTAGGTGAATAACTTAAGGCTTTTTTTTATATCTTTGCAGTATCGTGGAATCGTCAAAACGTGAGAAATGATTCGTTTGTGTATCGTCAAAACGTGAGAAAGTGAGCAATGTTAGCTCTCCAAAACGTGATATACTCATGAAATTTAACTCTTCAAAACGTGATAAATTGTCTTATACGTGAAAAAGTTGTCACCTTTAGGATGGTTAAACTAAATATGTTA
>ERZ1026776.698-NODE-698-length-21946-cov-10.366269_pt1 | contig 21946 bp, 18 predicted proteins | sample MGYA00380125_ERZ1026776 | MGnify/ENA primary metagenome ERZ1026776 (study PRJEB33269, sample SAMEA4719761) | human gut metagenome | biome: human-associated habitat; feature: organic feature; material: feces | place: Cameroon | collected 2013-10 ...
ATATGAGGGAATATACTTAGAGAATTAAATGTCTGAGATAAATTTTAAATTTGAAACAAATTTCAATGAAGGATAATTCTTAATTATCCTTCATTAACCACCATAAAATTCCTAGGATGTTTATTCACCAGAATATCTTTCTGTTTAGCATTCGACACATGCGTGTAGATCTCCGTTGTACTGATAGAGCTATGCTCAAGTATTTTCTGGATATAGCGGATGTCGACATCCTGCTCTAACAGCAGGGTGGCGAAAGAATGGCGGAACATATGAGGTGTGATATGTTGTTCGATTCCGGCGAGAGCGGCATAATGATTGATCATAAAACGGGCGGACTGATCAGATAATTTATGCTTTCGTTTATTGACAAAAAAATACCCACAGGCAGAAATGTCCGCTTTAAAGGTGCTTTGATATGTTGCCAGGGCAGAAATGACCTCGCAATTCCCAAGCTGCAGAATACGTTCTTTAGAGCCCTTCCCATAGATCAGTACAGTGTTGTTCTCTAAATCAATATCCGAAGGCTTCAGAGAACATAACTCTGAAATACGCATCCCTGTAGCAAATAGTAGTTCAATTACGGCAATGTCACGCAGACAGCATTTGAACTGATAGGCAGAGACGGTCTGCGTTTTCTGCGCATAGAGTACGGATAAGAACTTCTGAATAGAATGAAATGGGATAGTCTTGGGAAGAAGCTTGGTTTTGCGAAAATGTACATCCAGTTTGTTAAAGGGATTTTGCGCTAAAAACTCCGTATACTCCAGATAATGGAAAAAAGCTTTCAGACTGGCAATTTTACGTTTGACGGATTTGGGCTTGTAATGTTAGAACAATTCTGTAATATAGGAATCTACAGCCTTTTTGGAAAAAGGGTCAGAAATATCTTGGCAGAAGCTGTTATACTGATTTAAGTCAATTTTGTATGCTTTAATCGTTTTGAAATTCAGCTGCTTACGATATTCACAATAGTTGAGATACTCTGAAATATAATCTTTTAAAGTGTTCAATGGAGTGGACACTGGATCTGTTGTAGTCAGGCGCATGCGATAGATCACATTGGACTGTTCAGAGGCAGCCTGGAAAATAGTGGATAAAAAGATACATATTGCGTTGTAAGGAAGGCATCGGTGGAATACAGGCTTTTTTACGGGAAAACGGAGAGGCAGATAACCCGTAAATGGCTTAAATAAAGGATTTGCATTAAAACGCTAAAAAAAGAAGGGTACTGCACAGAAAAGTGAAACATTTGCAATGAGGAGGATTCATTCATTGAAAAATCCATGGAAACAGAAGATATTAGAATCGAAAAAAATAGAGCTGCTGCTCGTGGCATTGCTCCTGTTAGCTGCTATCGTCATCCGGGCATACCATTTCGGAGCGCCGCCCATCGGCGTACATCAGGACGAAGCCATGGCTGCCGTGGATGCCAAAGCACTGGCGGACTACGGTACAGACCGTTACGGAATGCGGTATCCGGTGCATTTTACGGCATGGCGTACCAGCCAGATGAGCGTATTACTGTCCTACTGTATGATCCCGTTTATTAAGGTCCTGGGATTCTCCACAGTATCCACGAGACTGCCGATGCTGGTGATCAGCTGCCTGGGACTGCTGGCGCTGTACCTCTTCGGCAGACAGCTGGCCGGCAAATGGACCGGCATGATCGTGCTGATCCTGGGGACCATCAGTCCCTGGCATTATATGCAGAGCCGGTGGTCCTTTGACTGTAACCTGTTCCCCCATGTGTTCCTGATCGCGGTAGTACTGCTGATCGCCGGACTGAAAAAGAAACCGCTACTGTACCTTTCCATGGTGATGTTCGGACTGTGCTCCTATGCCTACGGAATTGCGGACTATTCGGTACCGCTGTTTTTACTGGTGGTTGCTGTTTATCTCCTGCGGCAGCAGGCAGTGAATTGGAAGGAACTGGCAGCCTGCTTTGTGCTGTATGTGGTGATCGTGCTGCCGGAATTTTTATCCATGCTGCTTACCCTGCTGGGAAAGCCCGGAATCGAGACACCGCTTTTTACGATCCCATCGTTCCTCTCCAGTAACCGCGGCAATGATATTCTGTTCGCTAACTTCTCCTGGAAACAGCTGTGGGAGAATATCGTCTGGACCTTTACCACCACCTGGGGCTCCGGGGACAAGAGCGTGACCAACACCATGGTGAGATTCGGCCCGGTGTACTATATCACGGATCTGTTCTTCGTCATCGGACTGGTCAGCATCCTCCGCAGACTCCGGGGAATGGATAAAACGGAGCGTTACCCTTATGTTGCACTGCTGGCATGGCTGGGAATGGGACTGTGGGTAGGCATTCTTACGAAAAATGTGACAGTGAACCGTATCAATATCATATTCTATCCGGTACTGATCATCGGAGGCATCGGTATCACACGCTGCATCCGGAAGGTGCACCTCCTGTCCGTACCCATTACAGCGGTCTATGGTGTGATGGCACTGATGATGGCACAGATGTATTTTGGCAGCTGGGGAGAACTCAGCCGGATCTACTATTATGATCCCTACATACAGGCGCTGAGCTACGCATATACCATCGATTGCGATGCCTATTACATCTATCCGGATCCCCAGGGAATCGATGCCGGTGCTACCTTAGGCGAGATCCTGACTATGTACACCCACCGGATCGATGCGCATTACTATCAGGGCATCAGCAACATACAGGACGGCGTGGAACTCCTCCCGTATAAAGAACGCTACCACTATGAAAACGTCACGGCAGAGACCGTAGCGGCCAATGAGGCGTCCGGAGAGCGGGTAGTGTATATCGTGGATCCTGGGCAGAGAGAACTGTTTGATCCGGAGAAGTATGAGATCACTTCCATCTATGACCGGTTTTATGTGGTGAAAGACCGACCGAAATCTTAATTTTTTGTGGATTCTTATGTGAAAATTGCTTTTTACTTCCCTACGTGGTACAATAAAATGAATTATGACCATTTTTATGTGTACCGAGAGGGAAGTAAGAAGATGAAGCAGAATTTCTTGAAAATACCCATTAACAGAATCCTTGCACTGATCCTGTTAGATATTATGTCTATCGTTGTGGCATCCTTTGCCGCATTATACATTCGTTTCGATTTCAGTTTTGAGGGAATCCCTCAGGAATACCTTATCAAATTTGAAAATATTATTGTCTACAATATCATACTGACATTACTCTTCTTCGCAGTGTGGAAGCTGTACAAAAGTGTATGGCGCTATGCCAGCGCGACAGAACTGCTGAACATCGTATTCGCTACTACCTGTGCCAGTATAGCACAGATGATCCTGTGTCATATCCTGAACCAGAAGATGCCCCGAAGCTACTATGTTCTATATTGGTTCCTGCTATTCGGAATGACTACAGTGATCCGATTCAGCTACCGGATCTTACGTCTGATCAATTCCAAGAGATCGGAATTGAAGACGAAAAAAGACGGCAGCAATGTCATGCTCATCGGTGCCGGAGCAGCAGCAAATGCTATCTTAAAGGAAATTGAGACCAGCCATTATCTGAACTTGAATGTAAAATGTATTATCGATGATAACCACGGCTGCCATGGTAAATTCCTCCGGGGCGTGCCTATCGTCGGCGGCAGAGATAAAATTGCGGATGCTGTAGGACAGTATAATGTGGATGAGATCATCTTCGCCATTCCCTCTGCCAATACCCATGTGAAAAAAGAGATTCTGGATATCTGTAAAGAGACCGGATGTAAGATGCGTACCCTTCCGGGAATGTATCAGCTGATCAACGGAGATGTCTCCGTGGCAAAATTAAAAGAGGTGGAGATCGAAGATCTCTTAGGAAGAGATCCGATAGAGATCAATACGGAAGAAGTCCTGAACTATGTGAAAGATAAGGTCATACTGGTCACCGGTGGCGGCGGGTCCATCGGAAGCGAGCTGTGCCGGCAGATCGCCGGTCATCAGCCGAAGCAGCTGATCATCGTCGATATCTATGAGAACAACGCCTATGCGATCCAGCAGGAGCTGATCCGTAAGTATCCGACGCTGGATCTGGTAGTGTTGATCGCTTCTGTACGCAATACGGAACGCATCGAGGATATCTTCCGCAGATATCGTCCGAACATTGTCTACCATGCGGCGGCCCATAAACATGTGCCCCTCATGGAAGTCAGCCCCAATGAGGCGATCAAGAACAACGTATTCGGTACCTATCGTACCGCACAGGCAGCAGATAAGTATGGTGTGGAGAAGTTCGTGCTGATCTCCACAGATAAAGCGGTGAATCCTACCAATGTCATGGGGGCCTCCAAGAGAATGTGTGAGATGGTGATCCAGATGATGAACCGTAAGTCACAGACGAATTTCGTGGCAGTACGTTTTGGTAATGTACTGGGCAGTAACGGCAGTGTCATTCCCCTGTTCAAGAAACAGATCGCGGAAGGCGGTCCTGTTACGGTGACAGACCCTAATATCATCCGCTATTTCATGACGATACCAGAGGCGGTATCTCTGGTACTGCAGGCGGGCGCTTACGCCAGAGGCGGAGAGATCTTCGTATTAGATATGGGAGAGCCGGTGAAGATCGTAGACCTGGCAACGAACCTGATCAAGCTGTCCGGATACAAGCCGGGTGAGGATATCGAGATCAAATTCACCGGATTACGCCCAGGAGAGAAAATGTACGAAGAACTTCTTATGAGCGAAGAAGGATTGAAGAAAACTGCCAATAAGATGATCTACATTGGAAAACCTATCGATTTTGATGATGAAGAATTTCAAAAGCAATTGGACAAGATATATCAGGATGCTTATGCGGAGACGGATAAGATCCGTGAGGATATCAAAGAGATTGTACCAACATATCAGATTGAAAAGTAGTATTGGAAAAATATAAGAACAAATAATATTGAGTTATAATATTAAAAGAAAGAGGTTGATTTCAGATGATTCCGTTTGATAAAAAAGTGTGGCTTAGTTCGCCAACCATGCATGGCTTGGAATTAAAATATGTTACAGAAGCATATGAGACAAATTGGATGTCGACAGTTGGTAAGAATATTAATGAAGCAGAACGCATTTCGTGTGAAAAGATAGGATGTAAATATGCAGTGGCACTATCATGTGGAACAGCAGCACTTCATATGGCAATTAAACTTGCCGAAATAAAGCCAGGAGATAAGGTGTTTTGCACTGACATGACATTTGGTGCCACAGCAAACCCTATTGTATATGAGAAGGGTATTCCTGTTTTTATTGACACAGAGTATGATACGTGGAACATGGATCCGGTTGCACTGGAGAAGGCGTTTCAAATGTATCCAGATACAAAAGTAGTAGTTGTAGCTCATCTTTACGGAACCCCGGGAAAAATTGAAGAAATAACAGAAATCTGCAATCGCCATGGTGCACTTATGATAGAAGACGCAGCCGAATCTCTTGGAGCAACTTACCACGGCAAGATGACTGGATCTTTTGGAAAATATAGCGCAATATCATTTAACGGAAATAAGATTATTACAGGCTCTTCCGGAGGAATGTTACTTACAGATAGCGAGGAAGCTGCAAATAAAGTTCGCAAATGGTCTACTCAGGCCAGAGAAAATGCGCCATGGTATCAACATGAAGAAGTGGGATACAACTATCGTATGAGTAACGTAATAGCGGGAGTGGTACGAGGACAGTATCCATATTTGGAAGAACACATTGAACAGAAAAAAGCAATCTATGAGAGATATCGGGATGCGTTTAAAGATTTGCCGGTAACGATGAATCCTTATGTAAAGGATATATCAGAACCTAATTTTTGGCTTTCTTGTCTCTTAATTAATGAAAAGGCTATGTGCAGACAGGTTCGTAGCGAAAAAGAGGCACTTTATATTAGTGAACCAGGAAAGACATGTCCGACAGAAATACTGGAGACCTTGCTTCAATATAATGCAGAAGGCAGACCGATATGGAAACCTATGCATATGCAGCCGATATATCGTAATCATCCATTTGTAACCAGAGAGGGAAATGGAAGGGCAAAGACTAATGCCTATATAAATGGTGGTGAAAGAGGAAAAGATGGCAAACCGTTGGATGTAGGCATGGATATTTTCCAAAGAGGATTGTGCTTGCCATCTGATAATAAAATGACTCGAGAACAGCAGGATAAAATTATTGATATTGTTAAAAGATGTTTTGAATAGAGGTAAATGTGAAAAAGCAAGGTATATATGCGACTTGTATTAAAAGAGTTCTCGATTTTATATTGTCAGTGGTGGCGTTAATTATTCTGTCTCCTGTTTTTGCAATATTAATTGTGACAGGAACAATAGCAATGAGAGGAAACCCTTTTTTTACACAACTAAGGCCGGGAAAGAATGAAATAATATTTAAGATGGTTAAGTTTCGCACAATGTCGAACAAACGAGATTCAGAAGGAAAATTACTTCCTGACGATCAGCGATTGAATTATTATGGCAAGATATTGAGAAGCACCAGTTTGGATGAATTGCCGGAACTGTGGAATATTGTGAAAGGGGATTTGTCAATTGTAGGACCTCGTCCTCAACTTGTTCGAGATATGGTATTCATGGACGCGAATCAACGACGCAGACATAGTGTTCGTCAGGGGTTGACAGGATTGGCACAAGTAAATGGTAGAAACAATATCTCATGGGAAGAAAAATTAAAATGGGATTTGAAGTATATTGATGCAGGAATTACTTTAAAAGAAGACATAAGGATTGTTATTAAGACACTTGGTAAGGTATTTACGAGATCTGATATATCGACAGAGGGAATGGAAACGGCAGAGGATTATGGAGACTATCTTTTGAGAACGAAAAAAGTGGATTGCGAAACGTATGATTTAAGACAAAAAGAAGCACAAAAAATTATAGAAGAAATTGTTAGTTTAGAACCAGTTAAAACTAATGAAGCGTGACTTTATATGTAAGAATTGAATCGGAATGCTAAGAAAGGAAGAAAATAGTGTGCAGGGATTAGTTTCAATTGTGATGCCAGCCTACAATGTCGGAGATTATATTGATGAGTCTATCAGAAGTGTACAGGCACAAACCTATACAAACTGGGAGCTGTTGATTGTAGATGACTGTTCTACAGATGATACCGTGGACAAAATTAAAACTTTCATGGGTGACACACGGATAAAATTTTTGCAAAATGAGAGAAATAGCGGCGCTGCTATTTCCAGAAATTATGCTCTTAGAGAAGCAAGCGGCAAATGGGTGGCTTTTCTAGATGCAGATGACGTGTGGCTTCCTGAAAAGATAGAACAACAACTGACTTTTATGATTCAGAATGGTTATAAGTTTTGCTATACGGATTATAGGATTCGACTGAATGGAGAATGGAAACCATATATTAATACAGGACCGAAGATTGTAACAAAAAGAAAACTGTATAATTATTGTTATTTTTCTACAATTACAGTAATGTATGACCGCGAATACATTGGATTGGTTCAAATAGCAGATTTGAAGAAGAACAATGACTATGCAATGTGGTTTCAAATTATAGAAAAAGCGCCATGTTACAGATTGCCACTTTGCTTGTCTTATTATTATAAGCATGACCATTCTGTTTCCAGCGGAAGCAAATGGAAATTGATAAAATATCATTACATTATGTATAGAAAAGCACTCGAAAAGGGAAAATGTGTCTCAGCACTACTAACAGTGAATAATTTGTTTTGGGGTGTTCTGAAAAAAATAACCTATAGAAAAAAGGTGGAAAATGAATATGAAAACATTATATGAGAAAATAGTAAACAAAGAGGAGAGTATCTCGTTAGTAGGACTAGGGTATGTTGGAATGCCTATTGCAGTTGCTTTTGCTAAAAAAGTCAATGTAATCGGTTTTGATCTTAATGAAGCAAAAATTGATTTATATAAAGCGGGAATTGATCCAACACACGAAGTAGGGGATGACACGATTACGAAAACATCAGTGCATTTTACAGCAGATGAAAAGGAACTGCAAAAAGCAAAATTTCATATTGTTGCAGTGCCGACTCCGGTGAATCAGGATCATACGCCTGATCTGTCTCCTGTAGAGGGCGCATCAAGAATTTTGGGAAGAAATCTGACCAAGGGTTCTATAGTTGTTTTCGAATCTACCGTATATCCGGGAGTAACGGAGGATGTGTGTGTTCCGATTCTTGAACAGGAATCAGGATTGAAATGCGGTGTGGACTTTAAGATCGGTTATTCTCCTGAACGCATTAATCCGGGAGATAAAGTGCATCGCTTGGAAAATATTAGAAAAATTGTATCCGGCATGGACGAGCAAACATTGACAGAAATCAAAAATGTTTATGATTTGGTAATTGAGGTCGGAACATATCCCGTCTCTACTATTAAAACAGCAGAAGCAATTAAAGTTGTGGAAAATAGCCAGAGAGACATTAACATTGCATTTATGAATGAACTGGCAATGGTATTTGACCGTATGGGAATTGATACCAACGAAGTGGTTGACGGAATGAACACTAAATGGAATGCTCTTGGCTTTCGCCCAGGACTTGTGGGTGGACATTGTATTGGTGTGGATCCGTATTATTTTACGTATGAAGCTGAAAAATTAGGCTACCATAGTCAGATAATTTTGTCCGGTCGTAAAGTGAATGATGGAATGGGCAGATTTGTTGCAGATGCTACAATTAAACAATTGGTTTTGGCTGGAAAAGCGCCAAAAGAGTGCAAAATTGTTATTATGGGAATGACATTTAAGGAAAATTGTCCGGATATTAGAAATAGTAAAGTAGATGACATTATAAAGAGACTTAAAGAATATGATATTACGCCAATTGTGGTGGATCCTTGGGCAAGTTCCAAAGAAGCAGAAAAAGAATATGGAGTCATCCTTACTGAGATGACCAATGTTTCGGATGCAGATTGCCTTATATTAGCGGTTTCACACGATGAATTTGTGAAACTTACCTGGGAGCAGATCGGCAAAATGTATAAAGAAGATGTTCCGGCAAAAGAAAGAGTATTGATTGATGTGAAAGGAATTAAGAACCTGAAAGAAGCCAGGGAACAAGGATACCGTTACTGGAGGTTGTAATTTAATGGCAGATGATAATTTGTCCTTTGAAATATTGATGAGTTGTATGCATCAAAAAGATTTTTCGCTTGTGGAACAATCCAATATTACCACGAATGTTCTGATGATAAACCAGTGTGATGAAGAGGCGATTTATGAGGAAACGAAGAATAGTAGATGTCACAGGATGATATGTAATAAGCAGAGAGGCTTATCGAGAAGCAGGAATCTGGCACTAAAAAATTCGAATGCGGATGTTGTTCTATTTGCGGATAATGATGAAGAATTCGTGGACGATGTTGAAAAAGTGGTGTTGACAGCGTTTCAGGAATTGGATGCGGATATTATTGCATTTGATTTACACAATTATGAAAAAAATCTAAAAAAAGAAATTCATAAATTGCATCTTTTGGAAACATTGAAAATATCGTCATTGCAAATTGCCTGCAAAAAGGATGCTATTAAACGTGCTGGAATATGCTTTGATGTTAATTTGGGTGCAGGAACTCCAAATGGTGCTGGAGAAGAGAATAAATTTTTGTGGGATGCCTATAAAGCCGGACTGAAAATATACTATTATCCGGTCTATATTGCAACTTTGAATAGCAGCGAATCTACATGGTTTGAGGGATTTACCAAAGACTATTTTTTAAAACGGGGTAGAGTAACAGCATATTTCATGGGGATAGCATGGGCTTTTATTTATGCTATGTATTTTGTACTTACAAAATATCGTTGTTATAGGAAAGATTGCAGTTTTCAAGAGGCATTTTGTGCGATACTGAGAGGAATCAAGAGTGGAAAGAACTTTAGTGATAGCTAATGCATGCTTCTCAAAGGAAGAAGCAAATGGAAGAACATTGGAAAACTTGTTCTCAGGAGCAAATAAAGAAAATCTGGCACAATTTTTTGTATATGGGAATCCTGACTTTCGTACATGCAGTCGTTATTATCAAATTAGCGATAAGGATGCGTTGAAGGCGGTTTTCTCTTTTACAGGAACGAATGGAGAAGTTAAGGAAAAAAAAGACGCTGAGGGCAACACTTTGGAGAGATATCAGCAGAAAAAAGTTGAAAAACTGCCACATAAGACACCTTTCAAGGTGCTTGCAAGAGAGTGCATTTGGAAATTATCTGAGCGGAACAGAGATTTTTTTTGGAAATGGCTGGAGGATTTTGAACCACAGGTCGTTTTTTTGTTTATTGCAAACAATACTTTCCTGATCCGGTTGGCAATACAGGTCGCAAAAAAATATAAAATTCCTATCGTAATGTACACTACCGAAGGATATAATTTTATGGACTTTAATTACTTTACCAATAAACCATCTATCATATATCGTTTGTATTATTTGTGGTTATCCAAGGCTTATAGAGATGTTGCGGCCTATATAAAACGCGGATTTTTTAATAATACGCTTTTAAGAGATGACTATCAGCAAATGTATGATTATCCGTGTGAATGTATTATGAACAGCTCATCCATAGATTATGCAGTCAATACAAAAGTAGTGCCATATGAAGATATGCAAATAGCTTATTTGGGAAATCTTGGGCTGGGAAGGCATAAAGCGTTGATAGAAGTTGCATGGGCACTTCAGAAAATTGATGAGCGTTTACATTTAGATGTATATGGAATGGCACCGGATGAAACTGTAGTCAGTGAGTTGCGGAAATGTAAAGGAATCAGGTATTATGGACTGATACCTTACGAGAAAGTTGTGAAAGTGATTCATGACAGTAATTTATTAGTACATGCAGAACTAAATGATCCGATTGTTACACGCGACCTTAAATATGCATTTTCTACGAAAATTGCAGATTCGGTTTGCAGTGGAACTCCTTTTTTTGTATATGCCAATGCATCGCTTGCAGAGACGGTTTTCTTGCGTGAAACAGAGTGTGCTTTTATTGCAAATGATCAAAAGGATTTAAAACAAGTATTACTTCAAGCACTGCAGGACGAAGAAGCCAGAAAAACGGTTGTTACAAAAGCGGGATATGTTAGAGAAAAGTATATGACAGGGAATTCTGCACTAATGCAGAGTCTTAGTTAGGGGTTAAAATGAAGGTCTTACAAGTTAACTGTGTTTACGGAGTTGGAAGTACCGGAAAAATTACAGCAGAACTACATTCTGGATTACAGAAAAATGGGATTGATTCCATTGTATGCTATGGAAGAGGGAAAAGTACAGATCAGGTCGGAATATATAAGACTTGTGGTGAACTCTATTCAAAGATTAATCATTTTTATGCTAAACTGAGAGGACAGTTATATGGAGGCTGCTTCTTGTCTACCGGTAAGCTGATTACTATTATAAAGCGAGAAAAGCCAGATATAGTGCATCTTCAATGCATCAATGGTTATTTCGTTAATATTTTCAAGCTGCTTGATTGGTTAAAAAGAAATCATATTAAAACAGTGCTGACTTTGCATGCGGAATTTATGTATACTGCCAATTGTGGACATGCCAGAGAATGTGAACGCTGGAAATCAGGTTGTGGAAAATGTCCTCAGTTAAAATCAGACTTGGGATCTTTTGGAATTGACGGAACACATAGTTCATGGAAAAAAATGAACAAAGCATTTCATGATTTTCAAAATAACCTTATCGTAGTTTCCGTATCTTCTTGGTTAAAGGCGCGGGCAATGCAGTCCCCTTTTTTAAATGATAAAAAACACTGCGTTATTATGAATGGCTTGGATATATCAGTATTTTATCCTCGGATGGTTGAACCGTTAAGACAGCAATATGATTTATCCAAAAAGATGATATTGTATGTCACAACGACATTAACAGAGAAAGAAAATGATTTAAAGGGTGGGCATTATGTACTAAAACTTGCAGAGCTGTTGAAGGATGAAAATGTGTGTATTCTAGTAGCTGGGCGTTATGACAAAACGATTCAGATACCATCTAACATGGTGATGTTGGGACGGTTAGATAACCAGGACACATTGGCGCAGTATTATTCTATGGCAGACCTAACGATACTCACAAGCAAAAGAGAAACTTTTTCCATGGTAGTAGCAGAGAGCCTGTGCTGCGGAACACCGGTAGTTGGATTTCAGTCAGGCGGACCGGAAAGCATTGCCTTGCGAGAATACAGCGAATTTGTGGAACAGGGGAATGTCGTTGATCTTAAAAAAGCAGTTCTTCATATGCTCTCTCAAAAGATTGAGAGAGATGACATTGCTAAAACAGCAGGAAACGTATATTCTGGAGAAAGAATGGTTAGGGAATATATGAGAATATATGAGGAATTAGTAGAAGAAAAGTAATGCTTTGGAGATGGGAAAATGCTATGGAACAAAAAGGCTAAATATATAACAAGCGTTTTGGGATAATATCGTTGATAGAAATATTACTTTGGTTTACCGGACAAGCGGGAGGCAGAAGATTGACAACCTAATCGGATATGTTATAATTTGAACAAGTTATAGGATAGATATTTGTGAAACGAACTAAATTAGTAAAGGTGAAAAATGAAATCATATTACTGTCTATACGGAATAATAATTGCTATGTTTACAATGGAACATTTGATATATAAAAGGGAAGGGGTTCTGCTTCAAATTCATCAGAAAAGGATGATTGCACTTACGTGGATTTCGGTTATTGCTTTAGCCCTAATGGTAGGATTCCGGGCGCCAAATATGGGGCAGGATTTACCGGGGTATTTTTTTTATTGTGATATTATAAAAAAGGATAGTTGGATGGTATTTTATGAACACTGGAAGAACCAGCGTTATGCAAATTTTGAACTTGGCTTTTGCTTTATGGCAAAGATATTAAGTAGTATCTGCGATAATCATCAAATATTATTGGTAGGAAGCGCTTTTGCTTTCATTCTTCCTTTAGGGTACTATATTTGTAGGTGTTCATCAAATTATTTAGTGTCTATTTTGGCTTTTTTGGCATTGCCTTATTTTACTACGATGTTCTCTGCAATTCGACAATCAATGGCTATTGGAATTATGATGCTGGCATTTGTTGCTTTAAAAGGTAATAAAACAATATCGTACTTTATTCTTATAACTGTCGCAAGTTTATTTCATAAATCTGCAATTTTTATGATCGTCCTGTATTTGGCATATAGAGTCAGAATGTCCAGAAGTACAATGCTGATTGTCGGAATAGGAAGTTCCATGGCTTTTTATGTTTTGAAACGTCCTATTTTTTATGTCCTTATTCGATTGGTTAAACCAGAAAGAAGTGCATTTGAAATAAATAATTCAGGTGGGCTTTTCTTAGGATTACTGATGCTATATATTATGTGTGTGTGTCTATGTGATATGACGAATGATGTGGTACGAGGTTTTACTAATCTTTTGCTGGTAGCATGCTTAATGCAGTCATTATCTTCTTTACATAATTTGGTTGGAAGAATGACATGGTATCCAATGTTGAGTGTTATTGTTTTAGCTCCAGAAATGTTACGGAACATTTCATGGAAAACAAGATATGGAAAAGAAATTGCAACAATAGCAATGTGTACGATTTTAGTAGTGGGTGGTTTATATTTTATTTCAAATGAAGCAAATGGGAGTGCGGTTCCTTATGTCCCTTGCTGGAGATATGTAGCTGAATAAAAACTTTAAGAAATATATACAAAATAGGAGAAGAGAGATGAGCGAAAAGGCCAAGGTTTCCATAATTGTTCCTTTATATAATTATGAGGAATATGTTGAAAAAGCAGTGAGAAGCCTGATGCAGCAGACATACGGGAATATTGAAATCATAGTAGTAGATGATGGATCCACGGATAATTCTGGGATGATTGCGGACAGACTGGCAAAAGAAGATGAGAGGATAAAAGTAGTACATCAGAGCAATGGTGGAATCGGAAGAGCTTTACAGACCGCACAAAAGATGATAACGGGCGATTATGTAGCTTTTCTGGACAGTGATGATTATATGGAAGCAGATGCATATGAAGAACTTTTGAAGGTCGCTTTAGCGACAAATGCGGATATTGTTGAATTTGGTATTACAGCGTATGATACAGAAGGTATTTGGATGGGGATTGAGCTTCCTTCGCCGAGTAAGATCATCGGGAATAGCGAAGTAATATATGATTATTTCTTTCATGACAAAAGACCTCATTTAAGTACGAAATTTGTTAAGTCATCGCTGTTTATGAATTTGAATATTATGCCATATAGTGCTGCTATTGACGAAATAACGACACTACAGATCCTCTGTTATGCTGAAAAGATTGTTAAAATCAATAAAAGTTATTATAATGTGATAAGAAATAAGGAAAGTGTATCGCGAGCAATCATTGATGGAAATAAATTACGGGAACAGATTAGTGCCTACAAAACTTTTGGAGAATATATTGAAAAAAAGAATAAGACAATAAGTACTTATTTTGCTGTGGATATTGCCAAAAAATATTCGGTTATGTATTATCGTAATAAAACAGAAGGATTTGGGAAAAAATCGGATGTGCATAATATAGAAAGTGAAATGATTAGTGCATTTAATACAGCCTATAAGAGTATTGACTTTCAAATAGCAAGGGGACATTATTCGGGTTTAGATCTTTTAGCGCTTGGTGTATTTAGAATTTGGCCTGATTTGTTCTGTGTATTATATCGTAGAGTAAAACATAAATAGAACAACTATTGTAGGAGAAGACAATGATAAAAGAAAACAATTATCCTATTAGAATTGGAAGGTTATTGGTAGAAGTATTAAGAAGATGGCGTGTCCTGTTGGCATTATTTGTGCTTGGATTAATGTTAGGAACGGTATTCGCTTATTTTAAATCTCAAAATACACAGGAGATTTCGACTCCAATAATTAAGTCTTTTGATGAATTAGATGAAAATTTAAGCGATGAGGAAAAGCAGTTGTGCTATTCGGCTATGATGCTTAAGGCAAAAGTGCGATATGCATTTCAGTCCAATCAGATGAAATTGAATCCGGAGAGTGTACCTACTACAACAGTAGCAATTGGAATAGTTACCCAGGATGGGTATGCTCGAAATATTGCGTCAATATATACACATTTTATTAAGGATGGATCGTTCGCAACATATATTTCTAAAAATTATCCGGAGTATGATGATTTGTCACAGCTTGTAACGATTGATTCGGAATTATCAACTTCCCTTAAATTTCAATCAGATGCTAATCAAAATCGTTATGATGTTTATATTAACGTTCGATATTATTCAGAAGAAGAATGTAAGAAATTAGGTGATTATCTTATTGAATATATAGAAGATAAAAAGGATGAGATTCAGAAAGAATACGGAGATTTTGATTTAAAACTGTTAGATCGGTCCTTTTCGAACGTGTACGATGAAGATTTATTGGAGAATCAAATAACAGTAGCTGAGGAGAGCCAGGTAGAAAGAAATAGTTATATAAACAGATGCTCCGAGATGACGGATGATATGCGCGTATACTATTGCTATTTAGTTGAAAAATATCGCACAGCTGATGAAACAGTAACGGCTTGGGAGGAATTAAAAGCGGGTAATGCTTCTACGCAACCGCAGACACGGGCTTTTGATGTGAAGCTTATAATTTTAGCCGCATTGGGATCGTTAGCTGTTGCTATTGCGATTACTGTGTTATGCTGTCTTATGGATGGAAAGCTAAGAGAGGCAGAGGATTGGAAAAACATACTTGGAATAGATTCGTTGGGAAGCATCAGAGTGAAAAAAACACTTGGCGGACTAGATAAATGTGTTGATAGGCTGGACAAATCTATGAGAAGTAGCGATACAATTGCGAAAGCAATAGAATTATTAATATCGGAAGGAGACAGGATAGGCTTCTTAATGTTACAAGAGAAAAATAATGCTTCTGAAGGAATATTTAACGATATTACCGCTGCGATAGGGGATGGATATGCCAGTTATGAATTGATTGACAATGTATATAGGGACAACAATAGTCTTGAAAATCTAAAGCACGTCGATAAAGTCATTCTCTTTCAAAAAGAGGGAAAATGCTCTCTAGAGCAGCTGAACGAAGTAATCTGCTTTATGAGAAATATAAGAAAGGATGTGTTAGGAGGCATTATTATTCGATGATGTTGAAAAAAGGAAATGAAGTATTGAAGGAAAGTGAGAATGATTCGAATAGACAGATTCGAAACGGCGCAATTTTATCTTATGCGGGTATTATTTTAAACATATTTGTGACACTATGGTTTATGCCATGGATGGTGGATACCATAGGAAGTTCGAACTATGCAATATATACGTTGGCCAACTCTTTTGTTGGCCTTTTCTTGATGGATTTCGGATTGAGCGCTGCAACATCGAAATATGTTACACAGTATCGCGCTGAAGGAAGATCAGACAAAATTCGATGGTTTCTATCTTGCATATTTGAATTGTATTTGGTAATTGATATTATTGTTTTGGTAATATTGAGCGCGTTATATTTTTTTCTTGGATATATATATCAAGGACTGACACCAGTGGAATTGGAACTGTATAGGGGCGTATATATTATGGTGGTAGTATACTCTATTCTTTCCTTTCCGTTTGTCCCGCTTACAGGAGTTTTAGGAGCATATGAGCGCTTTACACAAATTCAATGGATTAATATTGCTCAAAAATTCGCCACAGTTGGACTTAGTATGTTGGGCCTTTGGTTGATCACTGATGTGCGGATAGCGGTTCTGGTGAATATTATTATTGGATTTGCTTCAATACTTGCAAAGGTATATTTAACCAAGCAAATAATGGGTTTGCATTTGAAACCTGTGAAAATCAGATGGACAGAAATACGCGAAATAGTGGGATTTTCTCTTTGGTCTACTATAATTAGCATTGCAAGTCGTTTTACATTCAGTATTGCCCCGACTATGCTTGGTATTGTATCTAATAGTAAACAGATTACACTATTTGCGCCGGCAAATGCTCTTGAAAGTTATTTCTATACGATTGCTGCCGCAATTAATGGTTTTTTTCTTCCTAAAATATCGCGATATGTTGCCAATGAAGAGAGTGAAAGACTTACACGATTATTAATTCGGGTTGGAAGATATCAGACAATGCTGATGGGACTAATATTTAGTTGCTTTTGCGTTGTTGGAAAAGATTTTTTGCAACTATGGATGGGCGATGAGTTTGTAGGAGCAAGTCTTTGTGCGATTATTTTGTTTATACCGGACTTATTTACTTTTTCACAACAAATTGCATCCACGGTGGTTCTTGCGGAAAACCAAATAAAAAGAATCAGCATTGGTCATGTGTTTATGGCAATAACTTCTGTGGGACTAATGTTTGTCTTGTGCAAACCATTAGGTGCATTTGGAGTTGCTATTTCTATAGCTGGCGCTTATTTTGTGCAATTTATTTGGAACAATTATGTCTATAACAAATACTTGACGTTAGATATGTTTCTCTTTTACAAGGAATGCTATTTAAAATTATTATTTCCTATAGCTGCGTTTACCGTGTTGGCAGTATTCCTTATGAAGTGCTTGAATTTGAATGACATTTTTGTTGATTTTGTGGTAAAATCAATAATAATGGTAATGTTATATATTAGCCTTATTATAATATTAATGGACAAAGAGGAGAAAAGATTACTCAAGGATATTCTATTGAGATTTAGGAGGAGAAAAATGTGAGGATTAAAAGATATCTAAAAAATTTTATTCACAATATGAAGTATATATTAACAAGAGATTTGTACAGGGAAGATGCAGAAAAATTGCTTCAGAATTTACAGGTTTCTCAATGGAATATTAAAGATAAATTCGAAACGGGTTTAAAGATTTTTGATGAAGAAGAAACATTGGATGTTCTTCTTGAAAAACCTATGAGTTTTTGCCGCTTTGGGGATGGGGAAGTAGATTTGATGGAAGGGAAGAGTATTCCTTTTCAGACTTATGATAAGAAGCTTGCGGATATTTTTAAAGAAATATTATCTCAAAAGCAAGATGATTTATATGTAGGAATCAATTTCTATTATTTTCATACATTAGAAAAGTTTGATAAGGTAAATGGAGACTATTATCGCCTGTATTCTCCTTATTTTGGGAAATTTTTTTCTTGTTTATGCAACAGAGAGACACAGTATATTGATGCTGGATTTAACTCGGTCTATTATGCACATGAAAATCAAAACCTAGAGGAACATTATAGAAAAATTAAAACATTATTTAAAGGGAGAAAACTGGTTGTGTTTAGTGGAGAGGGAGTTATTACAAAACTTCCCTATAATGTATTTGATGAGGCAGAATCTATTGAGTACGAGTTTGGACCATCCCAAAATTCATTTGAGAAATTTGATGAGTTGCTGGAACGAGCACAAAAATATGATAAAAGTAAAATATTGTGTTTTGTTTTGGGACCAACATCAAAAGCACTTGTTTACAAATTGACACAAAAGGGATATATGAGTTGGGATATTGGACATATGTGTAAAGATTACAACGCATACATGATGAATGCAGATAGAACACCGGAGAATATTGCTGATTTCTTTGCTCCGGATTAAGGAAGAGAACAGGATGAAAGAATTCACATTTGGTATTATTTCATATAATCAGGAAGACTATATTTTGGAATTATTAGAAAGTATACGCTATCAGATTGAAAATTATGGAAAAGGAATAAATATTTATCTGATAATTGCGGATGATGCTTCAACGGATAATACTAGAAAAATAGAGGAAGCTTGGGTAAGAGAAAACTTCACTTTTTTTGAAAAAACAGTGATTTTGGATGGAAGAAAGAATGTTGGCGTTGTCGAAAACTACAAAAAGTTATTAAATGCAATTAAGACGGATTGTTTTAAGACAATGGCAGGAGATGATGTCTTTGCAGATCATAATATTTTCGAATTTTATGAGAAATGCGGGGATCATAACCTAACTATCTCAGTTCCAGTTATATTGTGTGATAATAGAGCAATTCTTAGAGAAGACTGGTATTATAATCATTTTTGCTATAAAAAGAAAAAAAGAAGCCGGAAATATGACATTGAGAGACAAGAAATGGGAAGCTATTTTCAGTCGACATCGGTATTCTATCATATGAATCAACAGATAGAATTTTTTAGAGAGCCAGATATAAGTTTAAAATTGTTTGACGATGACTGCAGATGGCATTCTATTTTAGTGAATGATAAAGATTCCCATATTGTATTTGAAGATGACTACTTAGTCCTTTATAGAATGCATGATGGATCAATTTGTCAGACAGATAATAATCCGTTTGCAGCTGTTTTGCGAAAAGAACTTGTGACTTACAAGAAATATATTATATCAAGAGGAACTAGTTTGAAGACTAAAATAATATTACATCTTCAATTAAAAAAACCTAAAAATAAATATTTGTATATATTAAATTATACGGCAAAATTTAAAATGCTTTATGCTAAATTTGCTGTGAAAGCATTACCTTATTATAAAAATAGATATAATATATATGTGAAGCAACTCGAAAAAACAAACAGCTATGTTCAGGGTATTCATCAGAAGGCAATACATTTAAAATAGGAATATATTAATGAATAATCAAATAATGAATAAATCAAAAAAATTAGTAATAGTAGGTGCTGGAGAATTTGCAGAGATAGTCTATGAATATTTTATGTTAGATTCGCCATATGAAGTCGTTGGATTTGTAGTAGAAGAAAAATATTTAAGGGAAAAAAGCCTATTTGATTTGCCAATTACAAGTTTTGAACGTATAAAAGAGATATATCCACCGGATGAGTACGAGGTATTTGTTGCAGTTACATATGTTAAATTAAACAGGGAAAGACGAAGACTTTATGCAGAATGCAAAAAAATGGGATATACATGCGCATCTTATGTAAGTTCAAGAGCATTTGTTTGGCATAATGTGGAAATCGGGGAAAACAGTTTTATTTTTGAAAATAATGTATTGCAATACCATGTAAAAGTTGGAAATAATGTTATTTTATGGAGTGGCAATCATGTGGGACATAGGAGCATAATAGAAGACGATTGCTGGCTGACTTCTCATGATGTAATATCTGGATTTTGCAGAATTGGAAGAGGAAGCTTCATAGGCGTGAATGCTACTCTGGGTGATAATGTGACTCTGGGTGAAGATACAGTTTTGGGTGCCGCGGCAGTTACTGTCAAGAGTTTGCTGGATATTGGAAGAGTATATATTGGGAGTCCTGCAAGGCCATTAGCAAAAACATCTTATGAACAATTTCAAGTAGAGGTGAAATAGTATGTGGAAGAAAAAAGGATTAATATATTGTCCATCTGGAGATGCAGAGTGGAAGAAACAATTTGCAATGTTACCTACACCATATTTAATGGGAGAAAAATTGCGGATTTTTATAGGGTTTTGTGATGAAAAAAATGTAGGTAGAATAGGATACGTTGATGTTAATCCTGAAAATCCATCTGAAATATATGAAATATCAAAGAATCCGGTTTTGGATATTGGCAAAGCAGGAAGCTTTGATGATAATGGGGTTGTTCCTATTTCTATATTGAAAAAAGGAAGTCAAATATATTTGTACTATGTTGGCTTTCAATTAGGGGTTCAAATTCCCTATTATATGTTTGGTGGATTAGCAATAAGTAATGATGGGGGGAAAACATTTGAAAGGTATTCAGATTCTCCTGTATTAGATCGGACCGGGGACGAGATATATGCCAGGTGTGGAATTAATGTGATTCAGGATGAAGGAAAATATAAAATGTGGTATATAGGGAGTAACAAAGAAGGGTGGACTATGAGCGGAGGTAAGCTCAGACCGTTATATATCATGAAATATACGGAGTCGTTAGATGCGGTGCATTGGAATGAAAAGCCGATTCAATGCCTGGAATACAAAAACGAAGATGAACATGGGTTTGGGAGACCGTATGTTTGGCGTGATGGAGAGAAACTTAAAATGTTTTATTCTATTAGAACATATTCGCGAGGTTATTACATAGGATATGCTGAATCAAAAGATGGAGTGAATTGGGAGAGAAAAGACGAATTAGCAGGAATTGATTTGGGGGAAAATAGTTGGGACGATAAAAATATGAGTTATCCCTATATATATAAGTACAATAATCATGTGTATATGTTTTACAATGGTAACGGTTGTGGAAAAACTGGATTTGGATATGCAGAATTAGAGGAAGATTAAAGTGTATAGTATTATTGAGTATAAAGAGAATATGGAATATGATTGGGATGAATTCGTATTAAACCAATCTATCAATGGAAACTTCTTACAAAGTAGAAAATTTTTAAACTATCACCCCAAGGGAAGATTTGAGGATTGTTCAATCCTGTTTTATTATAAGGAGGAATTGGTCGCAGTATGTCCGGCATGTGTTGAATGGGAGAATGAAAAGAAAATATTTCATTCTCATAAGGGAAGCACATATGGAGGAATTGTAATTAGCAAAAGAGTATATAGAACAGAAAAATTATTAGAACTTATAAAGGGATTAGAAGATTTTTTGAAAAAAAAGAATTTTAATAAAATAATTATGAAACCCTCTATGAACCTATTAAGTAATCCCTCTATGGATTTGATGTATTATTGCTTAGGCTACCTGAATTATCGGGAGTATAAGGAGTTAAATATATATATAAATTATCAAAACTATAATCCGGACATAATTAGTAATTTGTCGAAAATGAAGCAACGGATTATAAGAAAATGTATAAAAGAGAACGTACAACTTAAAAAGTTAAACGAAGATTGCCAGATAGGGGATTTTCATGAAATACTTGAAGGAAATTTAAAAAAATATAATAAAAAACCAGTTCATTCATATGAGGAACTATTAGATTTAAAAAATAAACGTTTTAGTGATGAAATTGTTTTTTGGGGGGTATATTTGGATGAAAAATTAGTTGCCGGAACAATGGTTTTTGAATTCCCTAAATATGGTTGTGCTCATACACCTGTCTCTTATACACATCTGACGCTGCCGA
>ERZ1026776.699-NODE-699-length-21940-cov-8.081151_pt1 | contig 21940 bp, 21 predicted proteins | sample MGYA00380125_ERZ1026776 | MGnify/ENA primary metagenome ERZ1026776 (study PRJEB33269, sample SAMEA4719761) | human gut metagenome | biome: human-associated habitat; feature: organic feature; material: feces | place: Cameroon | collected 2013-10 ...
ATCGTCTGGTGCAAAAGGATTTCGTAGAAGTTCTGACTGATTCCGAAGATAAACGAATCAGGAAGGCTCATCTTACACAAAAAGGAGCAGATAAATGCAAAGAAGGATATAGACACATGAGATCCGCCGAAGAGATGCTCCTTAAATGCCTGACGGATGATGAAAAGACTGAGTTTAACAGATTGCTTTCGAAGGTAAGAAAATCTTTTGATTAGAACTAAGCGCGCAGTGGCGTGCTTAGTTTTTAGGCACATCGATAGCATACTATCAAATAACAAACATATGAAATGGAGGAAATTAACATGAAAGAAAAACAAACAGATTCTTTGGAGATTTTTAAGAGTGCACCAATCGGTCAGGCTGTATTGAAAAATACAATTCCTGCCATGGTAGCTATGATGATGGTATTAATCTATAATCTGGCAGATACATTTTTTATAGGGCAGACGAAGGATGCTTTCATGATTGCGGCAGTTTCCCTTGTTACACCTGCATTTCTGCTTTTCATGGCTGTGGGAACTGTATTTGGAATCGGTGGAACCAGTGTGATTTCACGTGCAATGGGTGAAGGGCGAAAGGAATACGCAAAAAAGGTATGTTCTTTTTGTATGTGGAGCTGTGTGATTACAGGTATTGTCATGGTTATTATAATATTTGCTTTCATGGATCCTATCTTGAAAATGCTGGGAGCAAGTGCTGATACCATCGAGTATGCCAGACAGTATTTGTCTATTGTCACGGTTGCAGGGCCTTTTGTACTGATATCAAATTGTTTTGCAAATATTATCCGTACAGAGGGAAAAGCAGGCATGGCAATGATAGGACAGCTTGGCGGAAACCTGTTGAATGTTATTCTTGATCCGATTCTGATATTAGGTTTTGGCTGGAATGTAGCTGGTGCTGCGATTGCTACAGCTGTAAGTAACCTTGTAAGTGCGGCTTATTATATTGGGTATTTCAAATTTGGAAAATCAATGCTCAGCATCAGTCCGAAGGATTTTTCTGTGAAAGATAATATTTTAAAAGGTGTTCTTGCTATCGGAATCCCGGCAGCTCTTGGAGATATTTTAATGAGTGTATCGAGTATTGTGCTTAACAGCCAGATGGCAAAATACGGTGATATGGCAGTTGCCGGAGTTGGTGTTGCCATGAAGATTACAATGATCACCGGAATGATCTGTATTGGTTTTGGACAGGGAATACAGCCTTTACTTGGATATTGTGTGGGTGCAAAAAACTGGAAAAGATATAAGAAGGCACTGCGTTTTTCCGTGATTTTCGGGTTTGGACTCAGTACATTTATGACGATTATCTGTTATGTATTTGATCGTCAGATAGTTGGTGTATTCCTGTCAGACCCGGATGCATTTCAGTACGGCGTGGAATTTTCCCGGATTTTGCTTACTACCAGCTTTCTGTTCGGTATGTTTTATGTCTTATCAAACGCTTTGCAGGCTATGGGAGCAGCAACTTCTGCACTTATCATCAATATGAGCAGACAAGGTTTAATCTATATTCCAATGATTTTTATTTTGCAGTCGATAATCGGATTGGATGGACTTCTCTGGGCGCAGCCGGTTGCCGATGTTTTGTCAGTAGTATTGGTAGTTATCCTATACCGGATCACACTAAAGAATAAACTTCATACACAAGAGCAAGTATCTGTTTGATGATTTCAACAGACCGGCTGTACCGCTTCGTGTCCGTATCTTGCGATGATCTCCACGATCGCACTTCCGACGATGACGCCATCTGCGGATGCAGCCATCTTCTTTTTTCTTAATTTGTAACTGGAAAGTCTTGTTCATTTCTGCCCATTCTTTATTCATAAAAACCTCGCTATTTTTAAGTAGAATCATATTGAGAAAGAGCAAGTCCACAGAACCTGCTCTTTCCATATTATCTCCGAATTATTTCCTTTTTACCGGAATCCAGATAGCACTGTGATAATCAGCATCTGTTTTTTCTCCATTTACACAGTCATACCATTCCACATTCGCATTTCCGCTTATCTCATAATCAGAGTTACCCGGTAACCATTCCTTAAATATTCTGGTATTTAGTGATTGAAGTGCCTCCGGGATTGCTCCTACGCAGTCAAACACCGCCCATTCCCCCTGTTCAAACTCATATAGCATCATTCCTTCCGGAACTTCTCCACCGGCATATTTACCTGCAACCAGATATGTAAATTTTCCCTTATTGGCTGCTTTTCCATCATCAATACAAATACCATATTCTCCTATACAATTTTCCACGAATGCCTTTTCATATGGATTTGCAGGTGGATTACCTGCATATACATTAGCCGCATATTTTTCACAGATTTCATCCCAATATTTCGGAATTTCCTCATATGCCGTATCAAAGGAAAACTCTTTCGCAAAGCCTATCACCTTAAAGCCAAACATTTTTGTAATCTTGTAGTCCATTTTATCTCCTCCTTGAACTGTAATTTTTACACTCAACGGAAGAAAGGTTCTGATATCGCCGCCCTGTTTTACCTGCACAGGGGAAATCCCATGAAATCTGGTAAACGCTTTCGTAAAGCTGTCCGGTGTGTCATATCCATAATCAAATGCCACGTCTATTACTTTCCTATCAGCCTTTTTCAGCTCAAGCGCCGCCATGTATAGCTTACGATTACGAATATACTCTGATATAGAATATCCAGTCATAATCAAAAAACCTCTTTGAAAATGCAGAGGGGATACATACACTTGCTCTGCCACATCCTGCGCACTGATGTTATCATTCAAATGTTCCTCTATATAATCAATTGATTTTCGGATTGCAGTCAGCCATTCCATGCATTCACTTCCTTTCTTCTGTATGGTTAAATGATACGCTTCTTAAAGGAATATTTCTTGCCATTTAGAATTCAATTTTGTCCATCTGCTAAAACATTTGTTACCAGTTTTTCAACTTGGGCTTTTCCAACCACATTTTCGTCCGAAAACCCACCACATGGGCGTGACATCCGGATTTCTCCTCCTTACGCCCATATCTGGCTCATGAATTCATTTTCAACATGCAGAAATGGGCGCAATCCTCTTCATTTAGCAGATTACGCCCATCCTGTGGGTTTTTTGGGGTTCAATTCCCGGATTCACGCCCAAATCAATAATTCTTCCAAATGTATCAGTCATCCCTGAAACTATCAATATTTCTCCAAATGTATCAACAATCCCTGAAACTATCAATATTTCTCCAAATGTATCAACCATCCCGGAAACTATCAATATTTCCCCAAATGTATCAGTCATCCCTGAAACTATCAATATTTCTCCAAATGTATCAGCCATCCCAGAAACTATCAATAATTCCCGTCTACGAGATCGCATCCTTCATGCTCTTTACATACTCAAACACCGGCTGTGCAGCTTCGCGTCCGTATTTTGCGATGATCTTCACGATCGCACTTCCGACGATGACGCCATCTGCGGAGGCAGCCATCTTCTTTGCCTGCTCCGGCGTTGAGATTCCGAATCCGATTGCGCAAGGAATGTCCTTCGCTTTCTTCACAAGCGCTACCATCTCGCCGACATTGGTTGTAATCTCGGTTCTTGTTCCGGTTACACCAAGCGAAGAAACACAGTAGACGAATCCATTTGCTTCCTTCGCGATCATGCTGATCCGCTCATGTGAAGTCGGCGCAATCAGGGATACAAGATCCAGACCGTACTGCTTGCAGATCGGATCAAACTCTTCTTTTTCCTCATATGGGATATCCGGCAGGATCAGTCCATCGATGCCGATTTCCTTACAGGTCGAGATAAATCTCTCTGAACCATAAGAGAATACAACATTCGCGTAAGTCATAAATACCATCGGAATCGTGACCTTCTGGCGCAGCCTGCGAACCAGATCAAACACCTTGTCTGTCGTCACCTTATCCGCACCGGCCAACGCACGGATATTTGCCTCCTGAATAACCGGGCCTTCTGCCGTCGGATCCGAAAATGGGATTCCTAGCTCGATCAGGTCTGCCCCTGCATCAACCATTGCATAAACGATTTTCTCTGTTGTTTCTAAGTCCGGGTATCCACACGTGATAAACGGAATAAATGCTTTTCCATGTTCAAATGCTTTTGCTATATTACTCATGAAGATCCTCCCCTCTGTAACGGGCGATAGCTGCTACGTCCTTATCGCCGCGTCCGGAAATATTGATAACCATAATCTGATCCTTGTCCATCTGTGGTGCCAGCTTCATTGCATAAGCAACTGCATGTGCACTCTCAATGGCAGGAATAATCCCCTCGATTTTTGAGAGATATTCAAATGCATCAACCGCCTCATCGTCTGTAATCGCCACATATTCCGCTCTGCCGATATCATGCAGGTATGCATGCTCCGGTCCGATACCCGGATAGTCAAGACCTGCGGAGATTGAATAAACCGGTGCAATCTGTCCGTATTCATCCTGACAGAAATAAGATTTCATACCGTGGAAGATTCCAAGGCGTCCGGTATTTAAGGTTGCTGCTGTCTCGAATGTGTCAATGCCACGTCCGGCTGCCTCACAACCGATCAAGCGCACGCTCTTATCCTCAATAAAATGATAGAATGCACCGATCGCATTGGAACCACCGCCCACACAGGCAAGCACGGCATCCGGAAGTCTGCCTTCCTTCTCCATGATCTGCTGCTTGATCTCACGGCTGATTACCGACTGGAAATCACGCACGATCGTTGGAAATGGGTATGGTCCCATAACCGAACCAAGCACATAATGCGTATCGTCAATCCGGCTTGTCCACTCACGGAATGTCTCGGAAACCGCATCTTTCAATGTACCGGTTCCACTTTCTACTGCGTGCACCTTCGCGCCAAGCAGACGCATCCGGTATACATTCAATGCCTGACGGATCGTATCTTCCTTACCCATGAAGATCTCGCACTCCATCCCCATCATGGCTGCAACGGTCGCTGTTGCAACACCATGCTGACCGGCACCGGTCTCTGCGATTACACGTGTCTTACCCATACGCTTTGCCAGAAGCATCTGTCCGAGTACATTGTTAATCTTGTGGGAACCGGTGTGGTTTAAGTCCTCACGCTTCAGATAGATCTTAGCTCCTCCCAAGTCCTTGCTCATACGCTCTGCATAATACAGTCTGCTCGGTCTGCCTGCGTACTCATTGTACAGCTCGGTCAGCTCCCGGTTGAATTCCGGATCATCCTTGTATTTATTATAGGTTGCTTCCAATTCATTGACGGCGTTCATGATTGTTTCCGGTACATACTGACCGCCATGAATTCCAAATCTTCCTTTCGACATCTCTTGTCCTCCTTGTATATCTCTATCTCATCTAACACGTTCTTACTATTTTCACGACCTCTACCATCTTGTCGAAGTCCTTGCTTCCTTCTGTCTCGATTCCGGAACTTACATCCAGCCCGTAGCTTCCAAGTGCTGCTGCCTCCCGCAGGTTCCCCGTGTGAAGTCCGCCTGCTAAGAAATACGGCTTTCCGAATAACGCTCCTTCTGCGGTATCTCCGGCTGCTGCCTTTGCCTCCCGCAGCAGTTCCCAGTCAAACGCCTCTCCGGTTCCGCCAAGTACACCCTTGCGGTAGGTATCTAAGAGCAGGTAATCAACCGGAAGTGCCGCCGCCTGTCGTATCTGTTCGACTGTCTGCACCTTAACTGCCTTTATAACCGGCACGTCACATATCTCACGCAGACGTCTGATATAATCCACATCTTCCTCACCATGCAGCTGGATCATGTCGATACAGCCATCCTGCACGAGCGATGCGATCACGGAAATATCTTCATTCACGAACACGCCAACTGCCGGAATCTCCGCATCCAATGCTTCCCGGAATTGCTTTGCCTGCGCGGCACTGATCTTCCGCCTCGTATTCGCAAATATAAATCCGACCAAATCCGGTTTGACCCGATTTGCATATTCGATATCGCACGGCTTCATCATGCCGCATAATTTTATCTTCTGCATTTTACTTTCCTTCCAGCCTGTTCATCTTTATCCTGCTTTGCACACCAATTCGATTCCATGACATGTGCCTATATTCCCCGCAGTTCATCTAATGCCTGCTTCTTGTTCTCACTGCGCATCAGCGTCTCGCCGATCAACACCGCATCCGTGCCATTTTCCAGAAGCTTCGCAATATCCTCTGCCGTCTTGATTCCGCTCTCTGAGACAAATGCGACTTCCTGCGGCACCATCTTCCGATACCTGGCGGAATTGTTGATATCCACCGTAAATGTCTTCAGATCCCGGTTGTTCACACCGATAATCGATGCATCTGCGCGAAGTGCCATCTCCACTTCCCGCTCATCATGTGCCTCAACTAACGCCGACATACCAAGTTCCGTTGCAATCTCCTGATACTCTTCTAACTCTGACTGCGAAAGAAGAGAACAGATCAGCAGGATTGCCGATGCGCCAAGCGTCCGCGCCTGATAGATCATATACGGATCAACCGTAAAATCTTTTCTCAATACCGGAATCTTTACATGTTCGGTGATTTCTTTCAGGTACAAATCCTTTCCTTGAAAATAATACGGTTCCGTCAGGCACGAGATTGCCGATGCACCCGCCATCTCATATTCCTTCGCAATCTCGAGATGCGGAAATTCCTCTGCAATCACACCTTTCGACGGAGACGCTTTCTTCACCTCACAGATAAACGAGATTCCCGGACTCTTCAGAGCCTGGTAGAATGGAAATAACCTCGGACAATTTTCCTTCGATAATTCCGCAGCCAGCCGCTCTGCTTTATTCCGCATATCCACAAACGGTATGTTCTTCTTGTCTTCTTCCACACGTGCCCGTGTCTTTTCTGCAATCTCATCTAATATCATGCTCAAACTCCCTTATGCCGCATTTGTTTCGGCGATAAACTGTTCCATCGTTGCAAGCGCCTTGCCACTTGTGATCATCTCGCGTGCCTCTTTGATACCTTCCTCCATGCTCACATTTTTCGCAACATGGATGGCTGCACCCGCATTGATCAGCACGGCATCAAGCTTCGCACCCGTTACCTTTCCTTCTAAAATTTCCTTCACCAGTGCTGCATTTTCTTCCGGTGTTCCTCCAACCAAGTCTTCCTTCCTGCATCGTGTGAATCCGAACTGCTCCGGTGTAATCGTGTACTTTGTAATCTTACCGTCGGCAAGCTCGCAAACCTCAGTATCCGCACTCATGGAGATCTCATCTAAGCAATCCTTGCCATAGACAACCATCGCATGTTTTAAGCCAAGATCCTTCAGCGCATTCGCAACCGTGTCAAGCAGTTCCTCGCTGTACACGCCGAGCAGCTGGTATGTATTATAAGCAGGGTTTGTCAGTGGTCCCAGAATATTAAACACAGTCGGAACACCAATCGCTTTTCTCACCGGTCCGACATAACGCATCGCCGGATGATATTTCTGCGCGAACAGGAAGCACAGGTTTGTATCCTTCAGCACCTTCGCATTCTTCTCCGGCTCGAGCATCAGATTGACCCCGAGTGTCTCGAGACAATCGGCGGTTCCGCATTTGCTCGAAGCGGCACGGTTTCCATGCTTGGCAACTGCCACACCTGCCGCTGCAGTTACAATCGCCGCAGTTGTTGAGATGTTAAATGTATTCGAACGGTCTCCACCGGTTCCGACGATATCAATCACATCCATATCGCCACGGTCAAGCTTCGTTGCGAAGCTGCGCATACCTTCGGCACAGGCGGAAATTTCCTCGGCTGTCTCCCCCTTCATATGCAGGGCTACCAGAAATGCTGCAACCTGTGACTGTTCTGCCTCACCGCTCATGATCTCCTTCATTACCTGAAGGGCTTCCTCTCTTGTCAGATTCTCTTTATTCATTGCTTTGCTGATCGCTTCTTTTATCATTGTTTTATCCTCCTTAATTCTATACTCTCAGTAATGAGAGTCATATAATTACTGTTCACATGTAACATGTAAAAACCGCTCCATTATTTTCCTTCCATCAGGGGTCAGGATTGACTCCGGGTGGAACTGTACACCGTATACCGGGTAGTTCCGGTGCTCCACTGCCATGATCTCGCCATCCTCTGTACGGGCGATCACCTTCAGCTCCGCCGGAAGCTTGTTTTCCTCTGCGGCGAGGGAATGATATCTGGCCGCCTGTAATTTGGGCTCCATCCCCTTGAAGATGGCACTGTCGGTGTCGAGATCAACGATAGACATCTTTCCGTGCATCAGCTTCTTCGCATATCCGATTTCGCCGCCGAATGTCTCGCAGATTGCCTGATGTCCGAGACACACCCCGAAGATTGGAATCTTCCCTTTGAAGTAATCAATGACTTCCTCACAGATTCCGGCATCCTTTGGTCTGCCCGGTCCCGGTGATACGATAATGTGATCCGGTGCCAGTGCTTCAATCTCCGCGATCGTCATCTCGTCATTTCTTATGACCCTGATGTCCGGCCGGATCATCCCGATAAGCTGATACAAGTTGTAAGAAAAACTATCGTAATTATCAATCAGTAATATCATGCTGCCATCTCCTTTCTTAGTCTGTCATTTCCTGTGAGATCTCGATTGCTTTCATCACAGCCTTTGCCTTGTTGATACATTCCTGATATTCGTTCTCCGGTACACTGTCTGCCACGATTCCGGCTCCGCTTCGTACAAATACCTTTCCGTTTTTCTTATATGCGATCCGGATCGCAATACAGGTATCTAAGTTTCCGGTAAAATCGATATATCCGATTGCTCCACCGTAGATGCCGCGTTTGTTGTTCTCAAGTTCATTGATAATCTCACAGGCACGAATCTTCGGTGCGCCAGACAAGGTTCCTGCCGGCAGGATCGCATCGACCGCATCTGTCACGGAGCAGTCGTCCCGCAGTTCCCCGCGTACGGTAGAACCGATATGCATCACATGCGAATACCGCTCGATACTCATGTATTTCTCCACTTCCACGCTTCCGAACCTGCTGATCTTGCCGATATCATTTCTTCCGAGATCGACGAGCATGTTATGTTCGGAACGCTCTTTCTCATCTGCTAAAAGTTCCTCTTCATTTCTAAGATCTTCTTCCTTCGTCTTTCCTCTCGGTCTGGTTCCCGCCAATGGGAAGGTATGTAACACACCATTTTCCAACTTCACCAAGGTCTCCGGAGAAGCACCCGCTACCTCGATGTCATCGCCGCTGAAATAGAACATATACGGTGATGGGTTGATGGTACGAAGTACCCGGTAAGTATTCAGCAGGCTTCCGGAGAAATCCGCTTCCAGCCGGTTCGATAATACAACCTGGAAGATATCTCCTTCGTAGATGTAATTCTTCGCTTTCTCCACCATGTTGCAGAAGGCTTCCTTATCGAACAGCTTCCGGTATTCAGATGTCATCTTTGCCGGTTCTACCTCTGCTTCCTCTCCATGCTTGATCAGTTCAATGATCTCGGATATTTCTTCCACCGCATGGATGTAATTCTCCGTCAGGTTATCCGTCTTCGCATTCGCGATGATGAGCAGCTTCTGCTTCACATTGTCAAATGCGATGACCTTATCAAACAGCATCAGATCTACATCATTAAACCCTTCCTCATCTTCCGCATCCAGATTCAGCTTCGGTTCACTATATTTGATGTAATCATATGCGAAATACCCAACCAGTCCGCCGGTGAATGTCGGAAATCCATCAATCTTCGGACTCTTGTAATCTGCCAGGATTTCATTGATACAGGCTTCCGGATGCTGTACCAGCACCTCGCGGATAACCGTTCCGTTCACATCGGTAACTTTCAGTTTTCCGTTCATACATGTCACACAAAGCTTTGGCTTATAACCAAGGAATGTATAACGTCCCCAGTTTTCCTGATTCTCCACACTCTCTAACATATAACAATGCTTGCTTGCTTTTTTCAGTATCTTCAGTACCTGCATCGGTGTGCGGATATCCGAATAGATTTCCTTTAACACCGGAACAACCTTGTAATCCTTCTGATACTGCATTGCTTCTTCTAATGTTGGTCTGATCATCTACAAACTCCTTTCTACGTGACATGCATCCAATAATTTCATTTATTGACAATAAAAAAGTCCTTGACAAAATAAACTTTTGTCAAGGACGGAATTCCCGCGGTGCCACCTTGTTTCATGAGAGTTTCCCCTCATGCTCTTTCAGAATACTATCATATTCCCTGCAACTAACGTATGCGAACGTCATAGAATACTCAGAGCGGATGCTCCTTTGACTATGCCCTCCGTGGTCCATTTGCTACCCTGCGTCCGACCCAGTTCTCAGCTTCCCGGATTCTCTGTACGTGCACGATGTAACGTTATCTCCACATCATTGGTTTCGTGTCACTATTCATTTTTGATAGGTTCATACTACTCTACTTCGGAAAAAATGTCAATAACCATTTTTCAGTTATTTTTCCTTTGTCAAAACCATGTTAGCTTAATGCACTCAGACGTTCTGCAAGTGCCTGCAATTCTCCGACGATATCACCAACCTCTACAACGATGGAGCTGTTCTCCTCGCTGCTCTCAAGTGTTACGCTCGAATGTGCTGTCACTTCCTCGGTTGCTGCCGAGATTGTCTGGATACTATCCACGATTGCCTCATTCGACTGTGCCAGAGAAGATACCAGTCCGGTCAGCTCCTCTGTCAACTGATGGATATCCTGTGTCCGGCTTGCAATCGTCTCGAAGCTCGATGCAGTCTCAGTCGCTGCGATGCTTTGTAACTTATTGTTATCAATCAGGTAGCTGACAACATTTACAACCTCTGTCAGTTCCTCTGAAATATTCCCAATCAATTCGGCGATATTGACCGTTGCTTCCTGGGTCTGGTCTGCAAGAGCAGAAATCTCAGATGCAACGACTGCAAAGCCCTTACCTGCTTCGCCGACTCTTGCTGCCTCGATACTTGCATTTAAGGAAAGAAGGCTTGTCTGATCGGTGATGTTCCCGATGATATCGACGATTCCCTGCATCTGGCTTGCATATGCCGTCAGCTTATCAAGCTCGGTTGCCACCTTCTTGCTCGCCTCATCGCTTGTCTCCACCTGCGAGATCAGTTCATCAATCTTGTTCTTACCCTGTGCAACCTCCTCGCTCGCCTCATCCATATCGCTCTCGATCGTATCGGATACATGCTCCACACGCTCGATTACCTGCTGGATTTCTTCTGTCTTAAGGAGCTGGGACTGTACCGAATCTGCGGTATCGTTTGTTCCATTCGTTACTTCTTCCATGGATGCCTTTGTCTTTGTAACCGAATCCTCCAGCGTTGTCATCTTCTCCGAAACTGTCAGAATATCTCCGATCATATTCTCAGAGATTTCCAGAATCTGCTCTAACATTGCAGATACAGACTCCTTCTCCTGTGTGATAGCCTTCATCTTCGCTTCATTGTTCGAGATGATAACATTTGTAGCCATCACCATAAACAACGCGAACAGCAATGTAAACCCGATCCGGATCTCTATATTTGTAACATTCTCAGATGTAATCATACCATTTGCTGCCATATAAATCACATGGATCAGGTTAAGGAGGAAGATTCCTCCCGCTGTGCCAAAGCTCAATCGTTTCTGTCCATATACAATGACGAACAAACTAACGAGTGCACCGTACACAAATGCAACCGGAGACACGGTTGTAAATATTGTAAATGTATAGAATACAGCGTACGAATACATCAAAATCCGCTTCAGATTTTCGCTCGCCGGGTTCCGCTTATACACGATCCAGATTGCTGCCAGTGGCAGGATGGAAAGGGCTGCGAAGATTGCGAAATATCCACCTGTACGACTGCCCTTGATCACCTCCACAAGATAACATGCCAGCAAAACAGCATTGTAGATGGAATATCCGATCACTGTAAACCGGTTCGCCCGGCTCGTTCCTTCCAGACTATCCAGCGTATTTTTTACTTCAGCGACTTTTTCCTGCATCTTCTCCTGCATATTATCATGTGCCGCAGCCATTGCTTCTTTTATATTTTCTTCCATAAAGCACTTTCCTCCTATGTTTTGTATTTATATCCTGTCCTGCTTATAATTCTACCACATTTGCATCGGTTCCTCAAAGCAAGAATCTATTACTTTGAGAGATTCTTCAACTCTTCAACAAGCTGCATATCTTCCGGTTTTACCTTCATATTCGTACAGAGATTCTTCCCTTCTGCCGTTGTCACACTGATCTCGATGATTGAACCCTCGCCGATCTGCGACGATGCCGCCTTGAAAAATGCCGGAAGCTTCGGATGATTCATCGTAAACTGTGATAACAGTCCTTTTGCTTTCATTAAATTCATTGGATTCATGTCTGTCACTCTCCTTTAGCCCAATCAAATGATGTCCGCACAGCCTTTTCCCAGCCGCGCACACGCTCATTCTTCTCTTCTTCTGTTATCTGTGGTTCAAATATCCGCTCGGTCTGTGCGTTTCTTCGGATCTCGTCCATATCCTTCCAATAGGAAACAGCCAGTCCCGCCAGATATGCCGCTCCGAGTGCTGTCGACTCCACACATACTGGACGTCTGACCGGAACCTGTATGATATCTGCCTGTGTCTGCATCAAATAGTTATTCGCACTTGCACCACCATCCACATTCAGTGACTGCAGATGAATCCCGGAATCCCGGTTCATCGCCGCAAGCACATCCGCCACCTGATAGGCAATGGAATCGAGCGTTGCACGCACGATATGTTTTTTATTCACACCGCGTGTCAATCCCACGATCGTACCACGCGCGTAACTGTCCCAATACGGAGCGCCAAGCCCGGTAAATGCCGGAACAACATAACACCCTGCCGTATCATCCACCTGTATGGCAAGCTCCTCACTCTGTGCCGCATCCCGGATAAATTCCATCTCGTCTCGCAGCCACTGTATCGCTGCGCCTGCAACAAAGATTGAACCTTCGAGTGCATAATTGATCTTTCCTTCTCTGCCCCAGCCGATCGTCGTAACAAGCCCGTGCTTAGAAAGGATCGGTGTCTCACCGGTATTCATCAGAAGGAAACATCCGGTTCCATATGTATTCTTCGCATCGCCTGCCTGAAAACAATTCTGTCCAAACAGTGCTGCCTGCTGATCGCCTGCGGCACCTGCAATCGGGATTTCCCCGCCCAACAGATTCGTACATGTATATCCATAGATTTCACTGTTCGAGCGCACCTTGGGCAGCATGCATTCCGGAATATCAAGCAGCTTTAAGATATCTGCATCCCACTGAAGTGTATGGATGTTGAACATCATCGTACGCGATGCATTGGAATAATCCGTCACATGTACCGTACCTCCGGTCAGCTTCCAGATGAGCCATGTCTCAACGGTTCCAAATAACAGTTCCCCGGCTTCTGCCCGTTTTCTTGCCTGTGGCACATGATCTAACACCCATTTTACTTTTGTTGCAGAGAAATACGGATCTACGATCAAACCTGTTTTTTGCTGGATCACATCCTTAATCGGAATCACATTTCCTTCTGTATCCGTCATCGTCTGACCAAGCAATTTCTCACAATACTCCGCGGTTCTCCGACACTGCCAGACAATCGCATTACAGATTGGCTGTCCGGTATTCTTATCCCAGATAATTGTTGTCTCGCGCTGGTTTGTGATTCCGATTGCAGCGATATCCTCTGCCGTCACATTGATCTTGGACATTGCTTCCACTGCCACTCCAAGCTGTGTCGACCAGATTTCATTTGCATCATGCTCTACCCAGCCAGGCCTCGGGAATATCTGCGTAAATTCTTTCTGCGCCATACTCACGATCGTACCGCTCTTATCGAATAAGATACAGCGGTTGCTCGTTGTACCGGCATCAAGCGCCATAATATAACGTTTCTCCTGTCTCTCCAATACCCATTCCTCACTTTTGTCCAAATATTCTCTGATATCCGTAGTTTAACTTCTGCTCCGGTTCCATGGCAGCCGCCATCTCCTGCGTATCCATTCGTACCTGTATCTGCCTCGCTTCCTGCATGCGGTTCTCACATTCCGTATTTCCGCAGTTCATGCAGATTCCCTGACACTGCTGCCCGGGATTTTCAGAAAGTAATGCAAAAAACACCACACTTTTCGATGGCTGTAACACGCCATATTCATTTGCAGTGATATCATTTTCCTGTCCAATCTCTGCCGGCTGTCTGCCATATACCTCTGCAAGCAGCTTCTGCATGTTATCGAGAGGAATTTCCTCTCCGACAAACACATACCGTTTTACATAGCGGCGATGGAATTTCGGATAACTTAGATTAAAATCCGCATACATCTGCAGAAGCAGCTCATTTGCCACGCACTCCACCATATAGCTTTCTGATAATGCATGTTCCCGCTCGTAATATTCCTGCAGACGATCCACACCTTCCCCGAGCGTCATCGCCACAAGTGCAGACTGTTCCGCATCCAGAAGCGGGACCCCTCGCATACGTGTGTTGATCCGATAGATTGCATACGGTGCCATGTAAGTGCGAACCTTCTCATACACCTGCTGCAACGCTTCTTTTTCTTCTGTGGAAAAATGATATTTGCGCATCACCTGCTCGACAAATGCATCCTTATTTGATTGTTCCACTGCCATTCTGACTTTCATAGTTCCACTCTTACCGTTTAATTTTTTATAAAATCATATATGTCTTGATATACCCGTTTTCTGCCTTTTTCATTCAGAATTTCATGACGCATCCCCTTATACATCGCGCCCCGGACATCCGTATAGCCAAGATCCTTCATAAAATGAATCGCTTTACCAAAATCACTCGGACTGATCGCACATGGGTCATCCTTTCCGGAGAAGAACTTGATTGGCAGATTCTTATGCTTCATCTGCCAGCCATCCTTGCTGTATGTCTCTTGCAGAAGGTAGACCAGATTCTCATAGCCATCGAGTGTAAACGTAAAATTACAATACCGGTCGTTGTTGTATTTCTCTACCGCATCCCGGTCGGAATTAATCCACGCATGCTGCAGTTTCTCCTTCTTAAACCGTCTCTCATAGCTTGAATTCATCATAATGTGATCCATAAGCTTCGAATGCTTCCGTCTGCCCTTGCAGGCACGCAGAATCTTCAATAACCGTAGTCCCGGTGCAATGCCATGCCGCATCGAAGGACTTCCGACAATTACCACCTTGTCAATCTCATCATCATACCGTTTCAGATAACAACGGGTCACAAGAGACCCCATACTATGTCCAAGCAGAACATATGGCACATTACCGACACTCTCCTTGATCAGCTCTGTCACCTGATGTGCATCTTCGATCAAGCCATCGTATCCGGCATCATAGAAATATCCAAGATCTGCATCACTCACGACACTGCTGCCATGTCCGCGATGATCATGAATCACACACAGATATCCTTTCTCTGCCAGAAACTTCATAAAATCGTAATATCGTTCCTTGTGTTCACACATCCCATGCAGAATCTGTACCACACCGATGATTCTTCCTTCCGGAGCAACCGTCATCGCATGAATTTCAAGCTTATCTGCATGTGAATGAAATTTAAACTCTCTATACTTGACTGCCATTTATAGCCTCCTGTCTATTTAACACCACTTTTCTTACAAATATCCTGCAGACAGCACACATCACAATGTGGCTTTGTACGCGCACTACACACATCTCTGCCATGATATACCAGTCGATGACACAAATCACTGCCCTCTTCGGGTGGAATAATCTTCCACAACGCCATCTCAACCTTCTTCGGATCCTTCTCACCATCGACAAGCCCCATCCGGTTTACCAGTCGAATGCAATGTGTATCGGTCACAATTGCCGGCTTTCCAAACACATCACCCATGATCAGGTTTGCGCTTTTTCTCCCAACGCCCGGAAGCGCCAGCAATGCATCAAAATCATCCGGTACATTGTCCTGATATTGCTCATGCAACACTTTCATGCAGGCACAGATATCCTTCGCCTTACTTTTCCCAAGTCCACACGGTCGCACAATTGCCTCTATGTCTTCCGGCTTCGCTTCTGCCAGTGCTGCCACGGTCGGATATTTTGCATATAAATCCTGTACCACAATATTCACTCTGGCATCCGTACATTGTGCAGCCAGGCGCACTTCCACCAGCAGCTTCCACGCTTCATCATACTCCAACGTACAAGCTGCATCCGGGTATTCTTCCCGCAAACGTTCTATAATTATAGCTGCTCGTTGTTTCTTCGTCATTGCATAGTTTCTCCATTATTTTATCCTTTTTATCATACCAAATTTCCCAGAAAATGAAAACCTTTTTCTATTGCGTTTCATCCTGTGTTTTTGTATCTTGACGTTTTCTATTTTACCCATGTATAATATTATAATTAGGTAAAGTAATTGACACATTTTTGCACATCGTCAAATTATGCAATTGGAGGAAGCAGATATGGATTTACGCATACAAAAAACGAGACAGAACATTTTTCAGGCATTTATTGAGCTTCGGGAAAAATATCCATTAGAAAAGATTACAGTAAAAGAACTGACTGAACGTGCGCAGATCAGCAAACAGACTTTTTACCTTCACTACCGGGATATGTTCGATCTATCTGAACGTATTGAGCAGTCTATGATTCAGGAGATGTTAAAAGAACTTCCGTATCCGGAAAACATACTGACCCATACCGGTGAAGTCACAAAACAATTATTTCAGAAAGCAATCGATCAGGGGCATAACTTCCGGGTTGTTTTTTCCGGTTCCCGCGTAAGTGCATTAACAGAAGGATTGGAAAAATCATTAAAAAACGCCTTGTATACCAAATGTCCAAATTACCGTACAGATTTACGTGCCAACATATTAATAACCATCCTGGTACAAGGCTGCTACCATGCATATGAACAATACTCAACGATTGATCAGGATCGTGTTGTTTCTATCATCAGTAAAATTGCGGATGAAATTTCAAACGAATGCAAATAAAGAAAAAATCTGAAAAGCAAAAGCGGTCAACTTGGGGATAGTTGACCGCCAGCTGCGTTATCAAATAACGCGAAGGAGAAATGTGTGTCTTGTGACACTAATATGAATCTTGGGGGGATTCTATATATATAAAGCATTCTCATGCTTTATACCAATTTTATAAGACTTCTTTTCTCTTTTGTCGATTCGTCTCTACACGAGTTCTCTTTTGTAGAAATGTATCTCATGAAGTCTATGGTTGTATAATACAGATTTTTTTTGTTTTTTTATATCAAATATATGTCTTTTTTTGCACCATTATGATATACTATAAAAAAATTATATACATATTATAAACAAGATTTTAAAGGAGACTTTATGAACATCGATAAAGAAGTAAATCTGAAATTATTTCAACAACAGCAGGAGCAGAGCCGGCATCTGGACTACGAAAAAGAATTCGGCATCTATAAAGCAATTGCGAACGGAAATATGGAAGAAGTCAAAGCCCGACACAGAGAATATGAGGAGCACAAGGGTTATACAACCGGCGACGATAAAAACGGGGTTCTATCCTCCGATCCATTGCAGAATGCAAAGTACCATTTTGTAATTCTGGCAGCGATGGCGAGCCGCTTCTGTGCACAGTATGGTCTTCCTCGTGAAATTGCCTACAGCATGAGTGACATCTTCATTCAGCGGGTTGATGTCCTAAAAAAGAAAGAAGAAGTTGACAAGCTGCAGACTGAAATGATTATGAGTTATACAAAAGCAATGCAGGACAACCGAAGCAAAGGTATTTACTCCAAACAGATTGTGAAATGTGTCGACTACATCCACGCGAATCTGCAACAGGAACTTCGGCTGGAAACAATCGCCGAATATTTGAATATGAACCCAACCTATCTTTCAAGACTGTTTAAAAAGGAAATGGATGTCTCCATCTCTTCCTACATAAAAACAGAACGGTTAAAAACAGCTGCACATCTGTTACAATACAGCAACTACTCCATCTCTGAGATTTCGGAATATTTGAACTTCTCCTCTCAGAGCCACTTCACAAGTTCTTTTCAGGATTTGTATGGTCTGACACCGAAGAAATATCGTGATCTGCACACCAGTTGTGAATCACCGGATCTGGATAAAGACGGCAATTAATGATCCGATGACTGTGCTGCAATCTGCGCAGCCAGATCTTCCAGATACATCCATCGATCTATTTTATCAGCCAGTGTTCCTTCGAGCTGTTCCTGCTCTTCATAGAGCCGTTGCAGTTCGATGGAATTGCTGGCATTTTTTCCCATCGCTGTCTTATTTGCTTCTATCTTCTGCTCTAATTCTGCAATATCTTTCTCTATCGTATCGTATTCCCTCTGTTCCTGATAGGAAAACTTTAATTTTTTTGTTCTAGGTTTTTCCTTCCAATTGTCTGATTTACCTGTTTTCGTCTCCTCAGTCTCTATTTGAGTGGCAGTTGTTTTCTCCACTGTCTGCTGTTCATACAGAACACGTGTCTCATAATCGGTATAACCGCCCTCACTCTGCCAGAGTGTTCCATCCGGTCGGAATGCAAAAATACGACGTACCACACGATCCAAAAAATAGCGGTCATGACTGACTGCAACAACAATTCCCTGAAAAGAATCCAGATAATCTTCCAATATTGTAAGTGTCGTGATATCCAAATCATTCGTTGGCTCATCTAAGATCAGAACATTTGGTGCCGACATCAAAACCTTGCACAGATACAATCGTCTGCGTTCTCCGCCCGATAATTTACCAATCAGGCCATACTGATCTTCTCCGCGAAACAAAAAACGTTCTAACAATCTTGCCGCAGTAATCCTGCCCTCATCTGTCTCAACATATTCTGCCACATCGCGGATATAATCAATCACACGCTGATTCGGATCCATGTCTGTTCCAAGCTGAATCTCCTGTGCAAAATACCCAATCTTCACAGTCGGTCCGATTACAACACTTCCACAATCAGGTTCTACTATCCCCTGCATGATTTTAAGTAAGGTACTTTTCCCACAACCATTTCGCCCAACAATTCCAATCCGATCATTTTTCAGAAAATGATACGTAAAGTCATGAATAATTGTCTTTCCGCCAAAGTTTTTTTCGATATGGTCAAGTTCCACCGTTGTCCGTCCGAGTCTTGAAGAGACAGAACCAATCTCTACCTGCGCATCCTTCACCGGAGCTGATTTGCCCTTCATCTCCTCGTAGCGTTCCAGTCTCGCCCTCTGCTTGGTTGAACGTGCTCTGGCGCCCCGTTTTACCCATTCAAGTTCCACACGGAGAATGGACTGCCGTTTCCGTTCCTGTGCATCCAAAATATCTTCACGGAGCGTCTTTCCCTCCAGAAATCCTGAATAATTTGTTGCATACGAATAAATCTGTCCTTTATCCACCTCAATAATCCGGTTTGCCACACTGTCCAGAAAATAACGGTCATGGGTTACCATAATGATTGAGCCTTTGTAAGCACGCAGTTCACTCTCTAACCATGTCGACATCTCACTGTCCAGATGATTTGTCGGCTCGTCCAAAAGTAATATATCCGCTTTCGCAAGCAATGCAGATACGAGTGCCAGACGTTTGCGCTGTCCACCGGATAAGTGTCCGCATGTTTCGTCAAAATCTGTGATGCCAAGTTTCGTCATCATCGTCTTCGCTTCACTCTCGATTGTCCAGTGATTCTCCGCCGTCGCGTAGCCTTTCACAACTGCCTGCAACACAGTATCGGTTGCTTCAAACTCCGGTGTCTGCGGTAAATATTGTACTGTATAATGATTGGCGAGAATAACTTTGCCAGAATCCGGATGTTCCATACCTGCAATTATCTTCAGAAGGGTTGACTTTCCGGTTCCGTTGATTCCGATAATTCCTGCCTTTTCGCCCTCCTGCAAATAAAAAGAGGCTTTATCAAAAAGTTTGCGCTCGCCATATGCTTTTGTAATTCCATCAACAGTTACGATATTCATGTGATTGCTCCTATTTCTATTCCAAATCCATATACTGTATTCATAAATATAATGTTTTTATCATTCATAATCCGGCAGATTTAATAACTTTTGACTTAGATCTATAAGTTCCTGTCTGCCAGATGAATTTATGATCTGTACTTTACCTTTGTGTTCGTCTGTGCGCAGCAGGTTCTGTACTTTCAAGCGACGCATGAGTTCACGGGAGGTGCCAAGGCTGCCATCGATCAGATGAATGTCACGGTCCCCAAGGAAATGGCGGAGTTCTTTTTTCAGGAACGGATAGTGCGTACAGCCAAGAACAATGGATTCTGTGTCATCGGTCAAGACAGGGGAAAGCTTCTCTGCGAAATAGTCGTCTAATTCCTGTCCGTCCAGATCTCCATGCTCGACAAATTCCATCAGCCCGTCACACTGGACGGGAACGATGTCTGCCTGTTCCCGGTACTTTGCTAAGAGGTTCTGGAATTTTTCCTGTTTGAGTGTCATCGGAGTTGCCATCACCAGGATTCTTCCGCCATGGCTTTCTGTTACTGCCGGTTTTACGGCCGGTTCAATTCCCACGATTGGAAGTTCCGGATATGTATTTCGTAGCAGACGCACGGCTGCACTTGTCGCTGTGTTGCAGGCAACTGCCAGTCCTTTGATTCCCATATCCAACAGTTTTTCCACCACCGCAAATGTCAAATCCCGGATTTCCGCCTGCGGTTTTACACCATAGGGTGCATGCAGGGAATCTCCATAATATATAAAATCTTCCTTCGGCATCAATTTTATGGCTTCGCGTAATACACTTAATCCGCCAAGCCCCGAATCCATGAATCCGATTGGAAGTCTTTGTTTTTCCTGTAATTTGTCTGTTTCTGACATGTTATAACCTTCTTGTCATATTTAATGCTGCCACACGAAGCGTGACTGATTACACACGCTTTATTCATTTGCATTGCCATGCCCATTCTACCACAGATACCTATACTTATACAAACGAAAAATCGCAAGGCATATATGGATCAGTCCTTACGCCTTGCGATTTTATCAATATTTGCAGGCAATGAGCTTCTGAGTCAAAAGATATAGCTTACGTCGATTGCCCTAAAATGTACAATTGCTTTTTATTTGGTTGTATCTGTGCTGCGGATCTTATCCCTTACCGGGAATATCATGGATGGTGATACCGAAAGCTCATCAATTCCCATCTTCAGGAAGGTTTCTGTAAGTGTTGTATCGGCACCAAGCTCGCCACAGATTCCAACCCAGCAGTTTTCCTTATGTCCATTGTCAATCACCATCTGAATCATGCGTAAGATTGCAGGATGGTGAGAATCGTAGAAATCATCCAGCTTCGGATTCTGACGGTCGATTGCAAGCGTATACTGTGTCAGATCGTTCGTTCCGATACTGAAGAAATCAACTTCTTTCGCAAGCTCCGCACTCATCATCACAGCAGCCGGTGTCTCGATCATGATACCCTGCTCGACATCTCCGTACGGAAGTCCCTGCGCGTCTAACTCTGCTTTCACTTCATCAACGATTGCATGAATCCTCTGCACCTCTGATACGGAAATAATCATCGGATACATGACACCGATATTTCCGTAATAGCTTGCACGGAAGATTGCGCGAAGCTGTGTCTTGAATATCTCCGGCTGTGTCAGGCAGATGCGGATTGCACGGTAGCCCATCGCCGGGTTATCTTCCTTATCCAGATTGAAATAATCCACCTGTTTGTCGGCACCGATATCCAATGTACGGATAATGACCTTCTTGCCTGCCATATTCTCCGCAACTGTTTTATATGCCTGAAACTGTTCTTCCTCTGTTGGAAATGTATCGCTCTCTAAATACAGGAACTCGCTTCGGAAAAGTCCGATGCCCTCTGCATCATTCTGCAGGGCAGATGCCACATCCGCAACACCACCGATGTTCGCGTACAGCTTAATCTTCTTTCCATCAAGTGTGATATTTTCCTTGCCCTTCAGTTCCTGTAGCAAGCGTTTCTTCTCTTCGGCTTCCTGCTTCTTACTCTCGTATTCTTTCACAACATCATCGGTTGGCTCTACATAGACGCTGTCTCTTATACACATCTCCGAGCCCACG
>ERZ1026776.707-NODE-707-length-21840-cov-14.382786_pt1 | contig 21840 bp, 22 predicted proteins | sample MGYA00380125_ERZ1026776 | MGnify/ENA primary metagenome ERZ1026776 (study PRJEB33269, sample SAMEA4719761) | human gut metagenome | biome: human-associated habitat; feature: organic feature; material: feces | place: Cameroon | collected 2013-10 ...
ATCAAGATCGACACCAGAACCGGTGAGTATCTGTCTCGTGCATAATCACTGATATTCTGATTACAGAACCTGTAAGGCAATGAGCGACTTTCATAGTGGCTTATTGCCTTTTTTGTTGCTTTACAGTACATAACAGCGAAGAAATACCACATGACGCATGGGAAGACAGCTCTGGGGAGATGCTGTCTCGGAGAGGCATGGAGGTAATATATGGAAATGTTGGTTTTTGCAACTAAGGTACAGCATGCGGTCAGAGAGGCACTGGGAGAAGAATATCACGTGGAACTGAAGGAAGTCCGGAAGAACAACGGTGTGATCCTTCAGGGACTTGTGATCCGTCGGGGTGAGGATAATATCATGCCGACCATATATCTGAATTCTTTCCTGGCGGCGTATGAGCAGGGGATTACTTTCGCGGATATTATCCGCAAGATCGTCTCCGTATACAGAGATGATGCAGTGGGAAAAGAGATCGATATCTCTTTCTTCTGCGATTTTGAGAAAGTGAAAGACAGAATCTGTTTTCGACTGGTCAACAAGACGAAAAATAAAGAACTGTTGGAAATGGCTCCTTATATCCCCATCCTGGATCTGGCGGCATGCTTTTATTATGCCTGTGAGGAAGGAGGAGTGATCAACGGCGTGATCCCGGTGTATCATTCCCACCTGGAGGCCTGGGGCGTGACAGACAGAGAACTGTTTGAATGCGCCGTGAGAAATACTCCAAAGCTATTCCCCTGTGAGATCATGCCCATGAAAAGTGCGTTACGGGAAATGTTGCAGGAACTGGAAGAAATGGGGGAGGATATCGCAGAGAAGCTGGATCAGATCATCCCCATGATGATCCTGACCAACTCCAGGAAGACATACGGAGCCTGCTGTATTATGTATCCGAAGGTTCTGGAGCGGCTGGCGGGAAGTGTAGGAGGAGACTATTATCTGATCCCCAGTTCGGTACACGAATTTATTCTGCTCCCGCTGTCTCAGGGAAGAAGTGCGGAGGAATTAAAAGAAATGATCGCTGAGGTAAACAGCAGTGAGATCCCTCCTGAGGATGTGCTGTCGGATAGTCTTTACTTATATAGCTGCAAGGAACGCTGTGTGAAAATACTTTAAATTTAAACTGGACATATGTAGTGTTTTATGATATTATAGTCGAGGTGATGTAACAAATTTGTAATATTTGCATCCGTAGTCTAATGGATAGAACGGAGGCCTCCGACGCCTTTAATGCAGGTTCGATTCCTGTCGGATGCATTTACATCACCTTGATTATAGGGAGAGATGAGAGAAGCCGCTTGCGGCTTTTTGCGATTCAGGAGATATTTTTGGAATTGAGAGAATGATCCATTGAGATTAAGATTCGGAAAGGAAATTATATGTGGAAAGAGAAAATACATTCCATCGGTAATTATATCATAAAACATAATAAGATCGTGCTTCCGGCAGTAGTGGTAGTGGCAGTGGCTGTTACCGTGTCCGTATCTTTAAGCATGAACAACAGTCATAAGGCAGCACAACAGCAGGCGGAAGCTGAGAGTGCTTTGGCCGCAAGCCAGGCGGAGACTGAGACCGCTACACAGGAGGTTCCGCTGGTAGCGAATGAGGAAGGCGATATCTATTCCCTGATCGCTACTTACTATAATGCAATGGCAACGGGAGACGAGAGCACACTCCGCGCAGTATGTGATGAGATCTCCGACAAGGACATGTACCGTTATGTGGAACTGGCTCAGTATATTGATTATTACCCGACACTGGAGATCTACACCAAGACAGGACCGGAGGATGGATCTGTTATAGCCTATGTGTATTATAAGATCAAATTCGTAGGACATGACGAAGAAGTTCCCGGATACCAGGCGCTTTATATCTGCACGAATGATCAGGGAGAGCTGTATATCAAGCGTGGTGAGAACAGTGAAGAAGTAAACGATTATATCAAAACAGTCAGCACACAGGATGATGTTGTGGAGTTCAACAACAAGATCACGGTAGAGTACAACGAGCTGATGGTAGATCATCCGGAAGTCCTTCAGTATATCAGTGAGCTGGATTCGCAGGTAAGTATTGCCGTGGGCGAGAAGCTGGCAAATCAGGTAGCAGGTGATTCACAGAACACAGAAGGTGAAAATACAGAAGGAACCACGGACGGCGGTCAGGAGACATCCACAGAGGGTGGTGACCAGCCGGCAGAGGAGCAGGGCCCGCAGTATGTGACCACGACCACCACAGTAAATGTCAGAAGCTCTGACAGTGAACAGGCTGATAAGCTGGGCAAAGTATCCGGCGGTACCAAGCTTCAGCTTCTGGAACAGCGCCCCAACGGCTGGACAAAAGTAGATTATGAAGGCAAGGAAGGCTATATCAAGAGCGAATTCCTGCAGACAGTAGAGAGCACGGCAGGTGCCGAGACGATCGGAACCGTTACGGCAACCACTAATATTAATGTACGTGCGTCAGCCAGCGAGACAGCAGATCGCCTGGGTGTGCTCTCCGGCGGTGACAGCGCGGATCTTATCGGTACCGAAGGCGACTGGAGCAAGATCAAGTACAACGGACAGATCGGATACGTGAAGAGTGAGTACGTACAGTAGAATTGTGGGAGCAGCGTAGCTGCGGAACAATTCGTATTGCACGAATAAAATATGACATTTCAGGGAAAGCTTCTTACCAAAAACGGTGAGGAGCTTTTCTTATGAAAAAACAGGACATTAATATCTATCGGGAAATTAAACGGAATACAGAAATGGCAATAAGAGCACTGGATGCTGTCACGGATAAAATCTACGATGAACGTCTGGCTGCGACAGTGGCAGACCAGGAACTACAATATTCCAGACTGCATGACAGGGCGGTGCAGAAACTGGCAGAAGGCAAGGCACAGATTTATCGCTCGAATGCCATAGAGAATATGATGCTTAAGATGGGCATCGGATACAATACGCTTCTGAATACCAGCACGGGACATATAGCGGAAATGATCATCAAGGGAAGCAATAACGGTGTTCTGGAGATGGAGAAAGTGCTGGCACATAACGAAGAGATGGCGGATACTGCCAGCAGGGCGCTGGCGAAGGAGCTGATTGCCATGGAGAACAGCAATATCCGTGCCCTGAAAGAATACCTATAGGATTCTTTTGTTAAAATGACGAACAGCATAACGCACAGATTGTATACTTGTATAATTTATTGTGCAAATTATACAGAAAAACGGTCAAAACTTTTACGATTTAGTGGAATAAAGTTTATTGTGCAATTAAAAAAGTCGTTTTATAATAAAGCATATGGCAACCAGGTTGTCATGAATCTGTATACCAATTGAAGGAGGACATTCAGATGTCATATGTTGATGAAGTATTTGATATGGTAGTAGCAAAGAATCCTGCACAGCCCGAGTTCCACCAGGCAGTCAAAGAGGTTCTGGAATCTCTTCGTGTGGTGATCGAGGCAAATGAGGAAAAATATCGTAAGGACGCTCTGCTGGAGAGACTGGTAACTCCCGAGAGACAGATCCTGTTCCGTGTACCCTGGGTGGATGACAAGGGTCAGGTTCAGGTTAACAACGGCTTCCGTGTACAGTTCAATTCCGCGATCGGACCTTACAAGGGTGGTTTACGTTTACATCCTTCTGTAAACTTAGGTATCATCAAGTTCCTTGGTTTTGAACAGACCTTCAAGAACTCCCTGACCGGCCTGCCGATCGGTGGTGGTAAGGGTGGATCCGATTTCGATCCCAAGGGCAAATCCGACAGAGAGATCATGGCTTTCTGCCAGAGCTTCATCACAGAACTTTACAAATATATCGGAGCAGACACCGATGTTCCCGCTGGTGATATCGGTACCGGCGCAAGAGAGATCGGTTATATGTACGGACAGTACAAGAGACTGACCGGCCTGTATGAAGGCGTTCTGACCGGTAAGGGCTTAAGCTATGGCGGATCCCTGGCAAGAACCGAAGCAACCGGTTACGGTCTGCTGTATCTGACCGAGGAGATGCTGAAGTGCAATGGCAAGGATATCGCAGGCAAGACTGTTACTGTATCCGGTGCCGGTAATGTAGCAATCTACGCTATACAGAAAGCAGAGCAGTTAGGTGCAAAGGTAGTTACCTGTTCTGATTCTACCGGTTGGATCTATGATCCCGAAGGAATCGATGTAGCTCTGTTACGTGAAGTTAAGGAAGTTAAGCGTGCAAGACTGACTGAGTATGCAGCAGCAAGACCCAGTGCAGAATATCATGAGAAGAAGAACGGTGAGCATGGTGTATGGACCGTTAAGTGTGACGTAGCGCTTCCTTGCGCAACCCAGAACGAGCTGGATCTGGAGGATGCAAAGCAGCTGGTAGCTAACGGTGTATTCGCAGTAGCAGAAGGTGCTAACATGCCTACCACCATGGAAGCTACTGAGTACTTCCAGAAGAACGGTGTTCTGTTCTGCCCCGGCAAGGCATCTAATGCAGGTGGTGTTGCTACCTCCGCTCTGGAGATGAGCCAGAACAGTGAGAGACTTTCCTGGACCTTCGAAGAAGTAGATGCCAAGCTGAAGAACATCATGGTAAACATCTTCCACAACCTGGATGATGCAGCCAAGAAGTACGGCATGGAAGGCAACTACGTAGCAGGTGCTAACATCGCAGGCTTCCTGAAGGTTGCAGATGCTATGACCGCACAGGGAATCGTTTAATAGCTGATTTCTAAGATATAAGATGATATTGATAAGTCCTGGAAATGTTGAATTTCTGGGACTTTTCTTTATGTATTGATACGACAAAAGAATTGTCAGAATATTCATAAATAGAAGATAATTTACGTTATTTTGAGGTCGTTATGTACACGTGGCATACAAGTGATATACAGGTGGTATACACTCTGTATTTGCTGTTTTGGGATGATTTTTCCTGTTTTTCATCCGTTTGATTTAGTAAGCTTTTGGCTGAATATGAGTGTAATGCCTAATGTGTTTCAGCATTATAAGTGTATCCAGCAATCCTAGCGAAATGATTTCATTTGCTTACAAGGATAAAATCATGAGCGGTGTTTGAAAAATTATTTTCAAACATTGATTTGTGTTTTAAATTTTGTTCACTTCCGTAAGAAGTTCTTCTAAAGTCTTATGGGTATATACGCCTTTCGTGGTGTTATTTCTCATACTGTGTCCCATAATCAATTTGATACATACATCATTAGCTCCGGCATTGTCTATAAGAGAAGCGAAGGTATGTCTGCCATCGTGGGGCAGGTGTTTCATTTTCAGTTTTCCCATGCAGGTATTGAAATTACCATTCATGTAAGTGCCGTAAGTGTAGTGATTTCCGAACTTGTTATTGATAAGGTATTTCTTGTTTGGATCGTAGCGATTTTTGATAAGGGGAATAATCTTATCATTTAGTGGGATAATCCTGTCTTTCCCCGCATCAGTTTTAATATCGCTTATCATGTATTTCTCTTCTAGATGCACATTTTCTGTCAGGATTTCTAAAAGCTCCGTTGGTCGCAATCCAGTGTAAATCATAATCAGGATAATATCTACATTGTTGATTTCATATAGCTTCGACTAGAGTGTTTTGATTTCTTCATCGGAATATCTGTCATGTATCTGCTCCGTAGAGTTTGTCCATTCATAAACCAGACCTTGCTTTACTTGAAACTGTTATTAAAGGCAATTAATACGGAAGGGAATATTTACTATCAGAATATTTTGCCATCCTTAGATGAAGAAATAGCATTGGATACGGGAGAGAAACCGGCACTTGTGAAGCTGACGATTTCTGCATTGTGCCAATATCATGCGGCTGTGTTTTTGGACAATCAATCGTTACAGTTATTGTACTTGGAGGACATGGTTGGAAGTGAGAGTGCTTCAGCATCCAGAGTCAGAAATCATAGGGCGAATCAAAAGCTCATAAAGGAAAAAGAGCAGGCAGCGTTACAATGTAATGTAACTGTAACGGAAGGTAACACCACAGAAATTTCCGGTAGCATAGAGATAGAGAATAGTAAAAGGGAAGAGAAGAAGCCAAAGAAAGAGGGAGAACCAGAGATAGAAGAAGTTCCTTCTTACTTTGCTGATACAGTGCTGAATAGTATGTTCTTTTCTTATCTGGAATATCGAAAAGAAAAAGGCAAGGAAGTGAAGGGGAAAGCAATCGGTTATTGCATTGATAAGCTGGAAAGCTTATCAAATTCTCCTGCCGAACAAGTGGCAATTATTAAGCAGACAATTCAGAATGGATGGACGGATTTCTTCCCACTGAAAGGGAAAAAAGAGAAGGTAAGCGGAAGCAATGTAAGCTCATGGTTGGAGCGCGAAATGATACAAAGTACAGGAGGTGTTTTCGGTGACTAAACAGGAATTTGCGACATTAGTTGTAGCCATGCAGGCAATGTATGGAGAAGATTTTATTGGGACGGAACAAGCGTTGGATGTGTGGTATGCCTTGTTACATGATCTGGACTATCAAATTTTATCCAAGGTACTCCAACAATATATGCTGACAAATAAATTCAAGCCTACCGTTGCGGAATTGCGGGAGATTTATACAGAGCTGGTAAGTCCAACCATTTCTGATTGGAGCGAAGGCTGGGAGCAAGTCAGTAAAGCAATCGGGCATTACGGAATGTATCAGGAGGAAGCGGCAATGGAAAGCTTTGATGAAGTTACCAGAGAAGTTGTAAAGCGCCTGGGGTTTCAGAATATCTGCCTGTCAGAAAATATCGTTGCGGATCGGGCAAGATTTGCAGAAATTTACCAAGCGATCCAAAGGCGGAAAAGAACAGAGGTGAACGTAGGAAGTGCATTAGCGAACTTGCGGGAAATGGTGCAGAATCGCTTGGCTGAACTGGAACAGAAAGGACAAAAGGCAATAGAGTAGGAAAAGGATAAAAACTAACTTAGCAAGCACTGCCTGTGTTCCCTCACAGGCGATAAGATGAGTGATTTCTCCTACAGAAGAAATACTCAAATTTATCATTTAGGGAGAATTCCCTAACCCTTAAAATCATTTGAAAGGATGGAGCGATAAGGCAAAGGATAGAGTCAATAGGACGAGGAAAAATGAACTGAAAATTTATTTGAGTGATAATGAAAAATATATCCTGGACAGAAAGGTGGAACTGTCCAAGCGAAAGAGTGTTTCGGATTACATCCGGACACTAATACTCTTTGGATTTGTTTATGATGTGGATTATTCTTATCTAAGGCAATACAATGAAACGCTTGGAAAGATTAGTGGGAATTTGAATCAAATTGCAAAAAGAATTAACAGTACCGGGAATGTTTATGAAGAGGATATGGCAGAAGTGAAGGCGATTATGGAACAGGTGTGGAAGACGCAGAAGGCGATGTTGAAGACGCAGCCGTTGATACATAATGGTTAAGTAGAGCTTTCAGCACAGAATGTGTGGTATGGGAAGTATCGGTTAAAGCGAAGTAAACGGTTTTAATGGAATTGTGTGTGCGCGTGTGGTAAAATGGTGTTGTTGAAGAAAACGGCATTTATCAAATATAATACCTCTCCCAACCTATGGTTGAGTTTGATAATTCCACTTACAGTTTGTGTACAAAAACTGATAAAAATTGTAAAGTGTAGCGTGAAAGGAGGCATATTGTAATGAATCAAATTGATACAGGAAAGTTTATTGCTAGTTGCAGAAAAGAAAAAGGTCTGACACAAGCACAATTAGCAGAAAAGTTAAACATCACTGACAGAGCTGTTTCCAAATGGGAGACAGGAAAATGTATGCCCGATTCATCTATCATGTTGGAACTTTGCAATATCTTAGATGTTACGGTCAATGAACTATTAAGTGGGGAGAGGATAGAAATGAATAATTACGAAGAAAAAGTCAGCGAAAATCTCATTGAATTAAAACGAAAAGATGAGAATAATATGAACAAGAATACTATAATATCAATAATATATACAAGTACCATGGTTATTGGTATTCTAGTATGTTGTATATGTGATGTTGCTATTTCGGGCACCCTTACATGGTCACTTATTACACTTAGTTCTATTTTGATTACATGGATAGCATCTTTTCCTGTTATATTGTTAGGGAAAAAAGGTGTTTTGGTAGCGATGGTTGCCATTAGTATTCTCATTTTACCATTTATGTACATATTAAGTATTTTGATAAAAGTCAATGAAGTATTCAACATTGGTGCGATTATGTCCATTTATACACTAGTTTTTTTGTGGATAATTTATATTCTGTATTATCGACTCAAGGAACGAAAACTGTTGGCATCAGGAATTACATTTTTGTTTGCAATTCCGTTCACACTTTTGATAAATATTACATTATCAAAATTAATTGGAGAACCTGTGATTGATGTTTGGGATATATTATCCGTATTTATCCTGTTGATAGTATCAGTTGCTTTTATAATTGGAGATTATGCACGAAAAAAAGGTTTTGTAAGATAGGCTATTTTCTGAGTCGCTTGAAAATTCAAGGTTCAGAAGTTAAACGTTATTTGAAAAATGTTAGTGTGAGGTACATATATGGGAAAATGTTAATACTGACATTTGAAGACAGCGAGGAAGAAATACTAAACCATATAGTTTCTTATGTCAGTACAGGAACGAAGGCATTTCAGGTGGTAGAAAATGCAAGAACAGAATTAAGATTCGATGGATTGGAAATAGATGTTGCAAAACGTTTGGTAAGAAAGCAGAAACAGGAAATAGATTTGACCTTTACTGAATTTGAAATTTTGCATTTATTAGCAAGAAATCTGGGCAGAGTGTTTAGTAAAGAGCAGATATATAATAGTGTTTGGAAAGAACCATATTTCGGTGATTACAACATTGTCATGAGCCATATCCGTAACATACGGGAAAAGATAGAGGATAATCCCAGCAAGCCAATTTACATACAGACGGTATGGGGAGTTGGCTATAAATTTAATAACAAACTAAAATGAGCAGGTATTGCAGAGCGTTTGTAATATCTGCTTTTTATATGGCTGATAATAATGGTTTACGGACTTTGCCAGAGAAAGAATATAAGAAGGCTGTAAAATTTCACGTTGAATTTTACAGCTTTCCTGCGTATAATATATAAGTAAAGAAGCTATATTGTAGTAGGAAAGGAAGTTGATTTTATGCCAAATATATTACCGGTATCAGATTTAAGAAATTATAATGAAGTGTTGAAAAATTGCCAGATTGGAGAACCCGTGTTTTTGACCAAAAACGGTAGAGGTAAGTTTGTGGTTATGGATATTGAGGACTACGAGCGTGAAAAAGCCGAAAAGAAGCTACTCATGAAACTGCAGGAAGCAGAAGAAGCTGTTAGGGATGAAAGTGCCTGGATGAGTTTGGATGAACTAAAGAAATCTGTCGGGGTATAGCATATGATGAAATTGCGGATTAACCCTATTGTGGCAGAGGACTTGAAGAATATTAGAGAGTATATTGCTGAAGATAATGAAGAAATGGCGGTAAAGACCATTCAGGAGATATATGCTCGAATTGAAAATATACAGCAATTTCCGTACATGGGAGCTGATCTTGCTAAAAGGGTCAGCTTCCGGACGGATTATAAATATGTGATTTGCGGGAATTATGTCGTGCTGTATAAGATTGGAAAAGAGTATGTGGAGATTTACCGGGTTGTGAATCGGTATCAGGATATTATGCAGATATTTTAGAATCTATTATTTGAAGAGGAGAAATATATTGAGATGTTTATTTTGCAAACAAGATTCATCAAATACAAAGAGCGTTGAACATATTATACCAGAATCGTTAGGAAATAAAACACTGATTTTACCACGAGGATATGTATGTGATAAATGTAATAATTATTTTGCGATAAAAGTAGAAAAACCATTTATGGAATTGCCAGAAATAAGACAACTGAGGTTTCAAGAACTGATTCCCAATAAAAAGAATAAAATTCCGCAAATGGAAGCCTTGTATAATGGAAAGTTTCCTGCCAAATTGGGATGGAATGTAAAAAATGATGATATTATAGGATGCATAGACATCACAGATGAAGCTATAAATGAACTGATAAAGAGAAGGGAAGGTTTTTTTGTATTTCCGGCATTTACCAATGAAACAATAATTCAAAATAGTAGTATAGTTTCCCGACTGTTAGCCAAAATGGCATTTGAATCTTTAGCAAATACTTTAAAGTCTTTACCGGGGAGTCTAGACGAATTAGTTGATTCTAAGGAATTTGACCCGATTAGGAATCATGCACGTAAGGGAACTACTCCGGTGTGGCCTTGTAGTATTCGACGTATATACAATATGAATAACTTTACAAAGAGAGAAAAAGGTGAGTGGGAACAGGTAATTCATGAAAGTGATTTTTTAGTGCTTGATAAAGGTGGAGAAGGTGAAATGAAATATATTATTTTATATTTTGTTGTTTCATTATGGGGAATGGAGTTTGCAATAAATATGGCAGGACCTGAAATTGATGAATACAATAATTGGGTGAAAGAGCATGATGGTTTAAGTCCATTGCATGCTGAAAAAAATATTGAATAATAAAAAAGTATCATATAGATGATTAATAGGATAAAGTGTTACTAAAACATAAGAAATTAAATAATCTGATTTTGGGAGTTTTTATGTATTGTAATATTATTGTTTTGGAAAGGAAAATATGAATGGAGTAGTCTTTGTTGCAGGGGTTTATGGAGTCGGGAAAAATACATTGTGTGAAAGAATTTCAAGATTAATTCATATGCCATTTTATTCCGCTGGTGATTTGATTAGTGAACAAGTGGGAGAAATATACGGTGAAAATAAGAAGGTACGTAATAAAGATCAGAATCAAAATGTGTTAATTGAATGTATTAGTCAAAAGATAATAAAAGAACATTTGATAATGCTAGCAGGACATTTTTGCATTTTAGGAAATGATAATAAGCCAGAAGAGTTACCTTCTTATGTTTATAAAAACATGAAGATTGGAGCAATTGTGCTTTTGGAAACTGATTCGTGTACCATTATTAAGCATTTACAAAAACGGGATGGTAAAAAATATACTAGAGAACTTATTGAAGAGTTTATTGAGTTGGAGAGAAGGTGTGCAGCAAAAACTTCTGAAGCATTAGGTGTGCCATTAAAGGTTTATTCAATGAGTTTTTCAGATGTAGATGCTGAAAATATTATAGAGTTTATGAAGGAGGTTTGTGATGAGGACTTTATTAGATACTAATATAATTATTCATCGTGAAAATACAAAAGTAACTAATCAAAGTATCGGCTTGCTGTATTATTGGCTGGATAAATTGCATTACGAAAAGTTGATTCATCCGTATTCAATAAGGGAGTTAAGGAAGTATGGCGATGCACAAATGCAGAAATTATATGATGTCAAACTAGCTTCATATGTAGAAATGAAGACAATTGCAAAACAAAGTCCTCAGTTCGTAGCAGCTTTGAAGGTTACTCCTAAGAGTGAAAATGATGAAATTGATAATCAGTTGTTGTGTGAAGTTTATTGTGGACGTGCTGATATTTTGATTACTGAAGATAGAGGGATGCGAAATAAAGCAATTGCATTAGGAATTGCGGACAAGGTGTATTCTATCAATGCATTTATTGAAAAAGTGACATCGGAGAATCCAGAGTTAATTAGTTATAAAGCATTGTCAGTGAGAAAAGAGTACATTGGAAACATTGATGTATCAAATGTTTTCTTTGATAGTCTAAGAGATAGTTATTGTGGATTTGATGCATGGTTTGCGAAGAAGAGTAACGAAGAGGCTTACATATGTCGTTCTGATCAGGATATGATTTTGGGATTTTTGTACTTGAAAACAGAGGATATAGATGCGGATTATCATGATATCGATCCTATATTTGAACCTAAAAGAAGATTAAAAATTGGAACCTTTAAAATTGATTCAACAGGATTTCGGTTAGGTGAAAGATTTGTAAAGATAATTTTTGATAATGCTATTGAACGTAAGGTAGATGAAATTTATGTTACTTTATTTGAGGATAGACAAGAACTGCGTGCGTTGGAGGCATTACTAAGAAGATGGGGATTTCGCAAGCATGGCATAAAAAGGTCTAATGGAAAAGAAGAACAAGTATTGGTGAAGAAAATGAATTATTACAATTGTTCATGGACTATTAAAGAAAATTATCCCAATATTAACTATCATGTTAATAAAAGAATTTTGCCTATATACCCACAATATCACACTACATTGTTACCAGATTCGCAATTAAGAACTGAAAATGAGATTGATTTTATTGGTAATATTCCGCATCGTTATGCACTGCAAAAGGTATATGTGACGTGGGGGATGAAAAGTGATGTTCGAGTGGGAGATATTTTGCTCTTTTATAGAATCGGTGAAACAATACCAAAAAAATATTCTTCTGTGATTAGTACAGTAGGCGTTATTGACGGAATTGTTGATGATTTTAAGAGTAAAGAAAACTTTATGTCGTATTGTGAAAATAGGAGTGTTTTTTCTAAAGAAGAGTTAGAAGAGTTTTGGAATAAGCATCGTTATAATTTATGCGTCGTAAAATTTATTTACATTAAGAGTTTAACCTCAAAACTTACTTTGGGATATTTATGGGATGAAAATATTGTTCAACCTCCTAATGGCCCTCGATCTTTTATGAAGTTGCAAGATGAGCAATTTGAGAAGATAATTAAAGACTCTAATACTAATTTATACAGGGGAAGGTGATGTAGTGCGTAAGATATTACTTTCCATTAATCCAGAATATGTTTCGAGAATCTTATCGTTTGAAAAAAAATATGAGTATAGAAGAAGATTGGCAAATGATGATGTAGAGGCAATCATTATATATGCCACTTCGCCGATAATGCGGATTGTCGGTGAAGTCAAAGTAGATGGAAAAATTGAAATGGCACCAAGTACTTTATGGGAAAGTACAAAACAAAATTCTGGAATTAGTAGGAAAAAATATAGAGAATATTTTAAAGAATGTAAAAAAGCGTATGCATACAAGCTTGGTCAAGTGACAAAATATGAGAAAGAAAAATTATTGAGCGATATTGGAATTCAACAAGCACCGCAATCATTTGTATACTTGACAGATGAACAATATGAAAAATTGGTATAATATTAGTAAGAAGGTGATGATTTGAATAGTATTGGAGTATGGTATCAGTTGGATGGAAATGGCTTACCGCAACTTGATTTTCATATTAATCTCTGGAATTTAATGGGAAAGGATCAAAAGGTTCAACCCTTTATTGATTTTGGAATAGGAATTAACCAATATAAGACTGTAAAAAAACTTATCCTTTTATTTCCTTTTTCGTTCAGTGAACAAGAATTGTTAGATTTGTATGATTATGTAAAGAATCCTCAAATAGCGAGATTAATTTTTAACGAAACAGAATGTGAAGTTTCTTCACGCGATAAATATATGGTAATAGAGTCTGCCAATTTTAATAGACCGAAATTGCTTATAAATATTAAAAATGAGAGAGAACTTGTAAACGATATCTGTTTTAATAATTTGTCATCGTTAGGTATGACGGAATTATTGATTGATTTTGAAGAATTAAAGAAAGATGTGAAAATTACTCAATATGAGGATTTATACTTTAGATTCAGGGTCAAAAGTCAAAATATTAAGAAAATATTGTTCTGCCCAGTTTTAAAGAAAAACTGGTTTTTAGAAAGTGGTTTTGTAGAAACTCAGATTATCGATATTAAAATTAATAAAGAAAGAAATTTACCACATGAAATCTGCCGAAATATGCGTCTAAACAATTATGAATTTGCGACTTTTGATAAGATTCACTTATTAGTGATGAGCAATAGTAGCGATGATGTTGGTACATTTGGCAATATTCTGTATGATTGTAGAAAGCTTGAGGAACATGATTGGGATACATATTTGGATAATGAATATGATGCAACAAATGTTTTGGCATATCATTGGAAAGACAAGTGTTCTGGAAATGATAAAGTTGCAGATTTTAATAAGTTAATTCGAATATCAACAGCTACAACCAATGCAAAAATTATTTTAATATACATGATAATCGTAATTATTTTAGGCGCAGCAGGAAGCGGTTTGATAGAAATAATTAAGTCGATAATAGATATATTTTAAGTATTCTTTGATATGATTTTTTATTACCAAGAAACAGCAGGAGGTTATATGTTTTAATTACTGAGAATGAAAGGATATCTACGATGGAGCTTAGAACATTAATAGATCAGTGGATTGAAGAAAAATTAGAATTACAAATAAATCAATTTGATTATTCAAAGCAAACTATAATTGAGATTGGTCAAATGATTGAAAGTATGTTTTCCAGTGGTTTATTTATGTTAGGGAATAGCTACTTGTCTGTTTTAGAATTAATAATTCATAAATTAAAAAGTAAAGAATATAAGGTGGCTGTGGAAAGGGCGGAAGCGATTTCATATTATCAGTTATTTGAAGTGGCAGTGGATTATTATCATTTGCGGGATTATATATATTATTCATATGCTAAGGAAAATTCTATTGAATGGCAAAAAAATGGGGAAGATATATATGTGCGGGTACATGATAAGAGTATTTTTAGACAATTAGTACATAATAGTCAGATACTATTTTTGAATTCATCGAAAATGTTAAAAGATAATGTTATGTCAATGGAGAATATTTTGTTGGCACTAAAGAATCAAGAAGAGTTTGATTTTAATAACGAAAAAATTACTGATGTATTGAATTCAATTGAGCAAGAAACTAAAATAAAAATGAAATCTTTTTTTTCTTATATACCTTTTGATAGTGAAATTAGTTTTGGAAAATATACATATTGCGAATTTATAGCTGTGTACACAGAATTGTTAGAAAATTCTCTTTATAGAAGATATTATTCCTATGCAAATAATTTATCAAGTGTTATTGTTTATGAGGGTATAGAGTTAAGTAGTGCGATATCACAGGTTTTACAGATAGAACAAGAAAAAATTGTTTATATACTAATGGATATTTCAAGATCATCTAGAGGAACATTTATTTATATAGAACAAGATAATATTTTTATTATGTATTTGACTAGTTTCTCTTTATTAGATGGAATAACCAATATGTTGAAGTATTATGCAAATACTAATTCAAATGGATTTCTGACAAATTTTGCAGAACCAATAGGGCAAGCTTTAGTTGATTCTTTAGAGCAATCATTTATACAGTTTAAAAATTTTCGTTGTATAAAAGAAAAAAAGTTAAATAAATATAGTCAGCTCTTACCGGATATTGATTTATTAGCGTTATCTTATGAGCCTTCTCTAGGGTTTCACGCTTATGTATGTGAAGTGAAAAACGGTTTAATACCGATATGGGCGAAAGATTATTTGAAGGCATTAGGGAAAAAGGGATACCTTGAAAAAGCATTATCTCAAATTACGTGTATTGAGGAATTTTTTAATACTAATGTGGGACAGGAAATGTTATATGAAAGCATAATGGAAAAATTTTCATTTTTAGATTTTGAGAAATTGTTTCCAAGAGGATTCTGTGTGTTAGTGGAATTCTTAATTGTTACCTCAGAAAATATAGGAGTTTTATGTGAAGACTGTAACAAAAGTATAGTGAGTGCTTCAATAATAAAAGAGATAATTGAAAAGAGTGATGGTGATGTTACATACATTCAAGAGTGTTTAAGTAAATTGAATGAAACCATGGATAGTTGTCTTGAAGTTAAATGTAAGGAAACTATTCTAAATGGAATAAAGGTTAAATATGAAGTTTGTAGTAGTAATGCATTACTAAAATTTGATGATAATTATTTCCTTAGTTGTGGTATGGATAAGGAAATAGAGGAAAATGCGTTAGAAACAGGGTATAGTTTTATAGATGGTTTCGTTGATGAGATTAGTAGTTGAACAAAAACTGTGATAATGGATGGGAGGTAAGAGATAATGGCAAGATATCAATATAAAAGAGAAAGAAGTGGATTGTGGATTACAATTTATCACAATGAGGATGATTCGTATAGCATTTCAACTGGTCAAAAGTATGTAGAGTTATTGAATAGTTTTTTCCCAATGTTTGAGATTAATAGTCCGACTAAGTGGAAAGAAAGTACGATGTATGAGGGAGTGTATACAATATGGCTTCCTTGTGGATGCTATATAGATAATGATATTGATAAATTTAGAGAGTGGTGTTGGGCGGCTACGACAGAGGTGCTTTGGCTTGAATTGAATAGAAATATTGATGCATATTTCTTTGATGAGCTAGATTTTTGTATTGCATGTGATTTTAATATTATATACGGTCAAGGAAGAACTGAAATTGGAGAAGCTGAATATCAATTGAAGTATAATGTTCATAATTTAGATTATAAAAGCAAGACGTGCTACGAAAATATAATAATAGATAAAATGCTAAAAAGTTGTAAATACATTCCGATGTATGAGATAAACGGGTGGTGTTTATCTCCTTTACCAGCTTCATCAAATGGGAAAAATAAATTGGCATGGAATTTAAGTCTAGAATTATCTCGTCAATTAGGGGTGAGATTCGTTGATTCTACTTTGCTGTGTGATAAACCACAGATGAAACAATTATTGTTAGAAGATAAAATAAAAGTGTGGCATGATATATATAAGAATGGTAAAGTTGAGATAGAATGCGATGTATATAATAAAGATGTGTTGGTAGTAGATGACTTGTATCAATCTGGAGCTACAATGTGGGAATATGCAAAATACCTAAAATCATTAGGCGCAAAATCGGTTTGGGGATTGGTTTGTGTAAAATCATTAAAGGATAGTGATAATAAATGATAAATGCAAGTGTTTTAAGAGTAATAACAGCTAAGGGAGCTGGAGATGGATTGTTAAGAAAAATTAGTAGCAGCATTGATGAGGGATTGGGATATTCGTTGGAAGAGATATGTGATAATCAATCATTGATGTGCACTTTAGGTATATCTGAAGAAGTGGCTAGAAATATATATGATGCAAAAGATGACTCTCTACGCCTTCGGGATGAGTTGTGTATTAGTGGTGTTGAAATGTGTTGGGTGGGGGACAAGAACTATCCAAAAGGAATAAAAAAACTGAAGAATGGAACTATCCCAGCAGTATTATTTTATAAGGGTAATTATGAATTAGTTAAGAAAAAGTGCGTTGGTTTTACTGGTTCGAGAAAGGTTTCTGATTCGGGAATACGTATAACGGAGGCTTCAGCAAAACAATTATCGGAAAATGAAATTACAGTTGTGAGTGGATATGCAAAAGGTGTAGATATTACAGCTCATAGGACTGCGTTATTAGAAGGAGGAAGTACGATATTTGTAATTGTAGAAGGGATTCTAAAGAATAGAATAAAAGGCGAGATAAGAGAATTACTTAATGATAATAATCATTTGTTTGTTTCACAATTTTTGCCAAAATGTTCATGGAGTGCCACAAATGCGATGAAACGTAATAATACGATTATTGGTTTGTCGGATGCTATGATATTGATAGAGTCAGCGATGGATGGGGGAACATTTGATGCGGGGCAGCAAAGCCTGAAAAATAAGAAGCCCTTATTTGTGGTTGAATATGCATCAACAAAGCCATCCGCAGAAGGGAATGACTATTTTTTGAAATGTGGTGGCGTACCGATAAGAGGGGATAAGAATGGGAATCCTATATTAAAACGAATATATTCATCGATAGAAAAGAAAAATATTGATGACACGTATGAACAACTTAAATTAAATATTGAGTAAAACTTTTAGTAGTCAAAATTTCCTCTGACTTCATGACGAAGCTGGGGGAGTTAGGAATAGACTAACTCATTCAAAACAATTGCTTCCATAGCGTTGAAGCTATTATTCATCTCACGAACCCATGCCATTGGGTCACGAATTTTGAGAGTCCCATCAACGCATTGCTACTTTTACATTTGAGAAACAAGGAAATCTATACGGCGTTGGCAATATCATCAACTCGGTTCAAATGCTCCGTAAGCTTCTCCAGGAGCAGGAGAGCAGTATAATATCCTTTATGATGTTCCTGAAGGTATCGCTTCCGAAGCAAGACCGTATTTTCCATAATGAGGTTTAGTGGTATCATATTTGAGAGCAGGATAGTACATTCTGTTAGAGGATAAAACATAGCTAATTCCGTTTCGCTAATAATAGTATTTATGATTTACAGACCTTTCTAAAATAGGCATTCATTGAAATTATCCGACAATCACTCTATACACGTGATATACAAACGACCTCAAAACCCCGGTAAATCTGCGGACACCTTAGAAGCTGCTATGACCGCACAGGGTATTGTATAGTAAGTAATCCAAATTCCATATAAGCAAAATAATAAGAGTGCTGCATATGACCGAAAAGGTGTATGCAGCACTTTTTTTATACATATAAAAAAGTCCCTGTAAAACCGCTGAATGCAGTAATACAGGGACTGTATTGTATTTAATGATAAGTTATTCTGCAGGCTGCTGCGCAGCGGCATTCCGTGCGTTGATCTCAGCCTGTTGCTGATTGATCACGGATTCATAATCCGGGTTCGCGAAGAAGGTTGCATCATGCTGACACTGGCTTCGGGTGTTCGGTGTGCTGACCGTCTGTGTGCCGTCGGGATTGTTGATAATGACGGTAGAACCCTGCTGTAATGCGGGATCCTCTACCAGAGGCATCGTAGCCACACCGGTGTACTTGAACGGGCAGTCGGGACTTGCGGGAAGTCCGTCATAAGCACAGATCTCGCCCTGATAATGCACATCACAGCTCTCGGTAGGTTCAGTACCTTCTGCAAAGTATTCGGTATAAACAGATCCATCACACAGACCGGGGATCGGAAGCTTGCCGGACTGGGAACATACCTGCACCTGTACGATTCCGGAAGGAACCGGGAACTGGGTGTTCGGCAGATCTTCATGGACACGTTTCATGACTTTACGCCATAAGGTTTTGGAGACTCCGTCTTCCGCACTGTTTAAGTCTACGTTGTTGTCGTAACCGGTCCAGGTAGCAGCGGTGTAGTACGGAGTATATCCGGCGAACCATGCATCGGTAGGTCCTGTGGTGGTACCGGTCTTACCGGCGATGGCCATTCCGCCGAAATTAACCTTTCCGCCGGTACCGGAAGTAACAACATCCTGCATGGCACTGGTCAGCAGGAAAGCGGTAGTTTCCTTGATTACCTGACGGGTAGGAGGATTGGTGTTGTCTAGGATCACGTTGCCATCGGAGTCTGTGACTCTGGTGTACAGCTTAGGTGTTACATAAGTACCATTGTTTGCGATAGCCGCATAAGCAGCGGTCAGCTCATAAGGGGTGACACCATAGGTCAGACCGCCCAGAGCCAGGGACTGGTTCACATCGGACTTGATCTCATTGCCGACCTGGACGCCGTCTGTTAAAGTAGTGAAACCAAAATTCAACAGATAATCGTAACCGAGTCTCGGGGTGATCACAGTAATATTTTTTACAGCGATGATATTCAAGGAGTCACGGATCGCACTGCGGATATTCTGAATACCACGGTATCCGGACTTGTACCAGTTACGTACGGGAGTACCGTCTGCGTAATTAAACGGTGCATCGTTGTATACGGTAGCCAGCGTCTTGCCTGCACTGTCCAGAGCAGGAGCGTAGGAGGCCACTACCTTGAAGGTGGATCCCGGAAGACGTTTGGCATTGGTGGCACGGTTTAAGGTTCTGCGGCCTTCCTTGGTACCACGGCCGCCGATCATAGCGACGATATGGCCGGTACTCTGTTCCTCGATGACCATTGCGGACTGGGGCTGGGGTGTCATGGAAATCGTTTCCTCGTAATTATCCGCGTCATCAGCGACACCCAGCTGCGCCAGCATTGCGGAACGATACGTATCGACAGCTGCATAAGCATCATCCTGGGAAGAGAAGATCAGATTGAACTTTGCATTCTGATTCTGCTTAAACCAGGTCATCATATTTTCTTTACTGAAATTATTCTTCGTACCATCGGAGGAAATAATGGTAAGAGCATAGTTCAGATACCATTTCACGTTCTCCGGATAGTTGGAAGGATCTGCGTATTCTTCGTTCAGGATCGCCTGGATCTTAGGATCCAGTGTGGATTCCACACGTAAGCCGCCGGAGGTCAGCAGGGTCTCTGCCATGGTTTCGTTATAACCTGCAAGGATTAGATCCTGTTTTACCTGTTCATATACTGCATCCGAGAAGTAAGAACCGGTGGTGGCGTTAGCTTCCTGATAATCTATGTCGTACAGACCGATACGCTCGTATACCGCATCGGTATCGGCAATGGCCTCGTCATACTCTGCCTGGGTAATGAAACCGAGCTCCAGCATTTTGGTCAGACAGGTCTTACGGCGCTTTACATTTTCCTCCGGGTGGCGGATGGGATTATATTTGGAAGGGTTCTGCGTGATACTGGCGATTACCGCACATTCCGAGATCGTCAGGTCACTGCAGTGCTTACCAAAGTAACGTAGGGAAGCGGATTCCACTCCTAATGTGTTCTGACCTAAGTTAATAGCGTTCATGTAACGCAGCAGGATCTCATCCTTGGAGTAGTACTTTGTAATCTCCAAAGCAAGATACTGCTCCTGGATCTTACGTTTGATCTTCTTGATCTTGTTATCACCTTCGGAAGTCCAGTCGGTGAAGACGGTGTTCTTCAACAGCTGCTGGGTGATGGTACTGGCACCCTGGGCTTCTTCACCGCCGGTTTTGATAAACTGGTAACCTGCACGCAGCATACTTTTGAAGTCGATACCGTTGTGCTGATAGAAACGTTCGTCTTCAACAGCTACGAATGCTTTGCCCATGTAGTCGGGAATCTCGTCCATACCGACGGAGAGACGGTTGGAATTGGTGCTGACATACTGGTCAATCTCATTGCCTTCTCTGTCATAGACGATCGTGGCTTCTCCTACCGCTACGACATCGGACAGCCGGATCGTGGGAGTGGAGGAGAGGATTCCGCGGAAAGCACCGATTCCGGCAGCCACGCCGCAGATGCCGATGCCTATGACAGCAGCAAGCATGATCTTGACACAGGTCAGTGCAATCTTCCTTCCCCATTTTTGTGATTTAGAGTTGAGTGCCTTCTGCTTCGCTCGGACACCTTTTTTACCATAATTCATACAACAAGTCCTTTCTGTCTGAGATACAGACGAAAATATTATACCAAATAATGCTATGTAAATAAAGGCTTTCTTTCCAGTCTTTAGAATTGTTTCACATTTTGGAAAAGTTATGCTACACTGGAAAAGAATCCGAAGGAAAACAAAAATAAGTGAGGTTAACATGGGCGATACGGCAGCAACAGACAGCTACAGAGTATTATTATCCGGCGGCGAAGGAGAGATCGTGGAGAAAAAATCCCGTTTCATCGCAACGATCCGTAAGTGCGAAAACGAGGAAGAGGCCGTAGCTTTTATAGAAGAAATGAAGAAAAAGTACTGGGATGCCAGACATAACTGTTCTGCATTTATAATAGGAAGCAGAGGAGAACTGACCAGGTGCAGTGATGACGGAGAACCCTCCGGCACTGCGGGCAGACCGATGTTAGAGGTGCTGACAGGCTCAGGGATCCACAACATCGCGGTGGTGGTGACGAGGTACTTTGGCGGTACTCTGCTTGGTACCGGTGGACTGGTGCGTGCATATACCCAGGCGGTGAAGGAAGGCCTTGCCCACTGTGAGACGGGGATCATGCGAAAAGGCTGTGAACTGGAAGTTGCGACAGATTATAATGATGTAGGAAAACTGCAATACTATTTTGGACAAAACGGTATCGTTCCGTCAGACAGCATTTATGCCGAAAACGTAAAATTTATTTTACTTATTCCGGTGGAAAAAGAGGAAAAAGTCAGGAAAAACCTGACAGAAACCACCTGTGGAA
>ERZ1026776.709-NODE-709-length-21807-cov-9.858128_pt1 | contig 21807 bp, 16 predicted proteins | sample MGYA00380125_ERZ1026776 | MGnify/ENA primary metagenome ERZ1026776 (study PRJEB33269, sample SAMEA4719761) | human gut metagenome | biome: human-associated habitat; feature: organic feature; material: feces | place: Cameroon | collected 2013-10 ...
AGGAGCGAGAGCGGGTTTTCGTGGGTACTATCTCTGATGTGGCTATTAAGTACAGTAAAGGCAGAATGATTCGACAACAGCCGGTGGGGCATGACACTAGCAAAATATACACGAGATTATGAAAAAACAACCTTCCTGAAATTTGCAGGAAGGTTGTTTTACAATGAGATATTACAGATTAATGGTGTCGATAATCTGCTTCAGGGCATCGGCAGATTCCTTAAGCTTTGCGGTTTCCTCAGCGTCCAAATTAACTGGGATAGCAGTTTCAATACCATCTGCACCGACAATGGCAGGCATGCTCAGGCAAATGCCGTCAATATCGCAAGCACCGTGAATCATATGAGATACAGGCAGAATGGACTTCTCGTCTCTTATAATAGCTTCGCAGATTCTCTTTACAGACATGGCAATACCATAGTAGGTAGCATGCTTCTTGTTGATGATTTCATAAGCACTGTTCTTAACAGATTCAGCAATTTCCTCAGTATTTTCCTTGTGCTTAAAATGACCGCGCATTTCGCACATGGTGCTCAAAGGCACACCGGAAACATTGGCGGAGGACCAGGTTACAACCTCGCTGTCGCCGTGCTCGCCAACAATAAAGGCATGAACGCTGCGGCTGTCTACAGACAAATGCTCACCCAGCATATATCTCAGTCTAGCAGTATCCAGTACAGTACCAGAGCCGATTACTCTGTTTTCAGGCAGGCCGGACAGTTTGATAGCAACCTGAGTAAGAATATCTACAGGGTTAGCAACAATCAGCAGAATACCGGCAAAATTTCTCTTGGCAATCTCTGGAATAATGGACTTGAAGATGCATACATTCTTGTTTACCAGATCCAATCTGGTTTCGCCAGGCTTCTGGCCTGCACCAGCAGATACAATGATAATGCCAGCATCTGCCACATCATCATAATCGCCAGCATATATCTTCATAGGGCTGGCAAATGGAATACCGTGGCTGATATCCATTGCTTCGCCTTCAGCCTTGGCCTTATCGGCATCAATCAGGACAATCTCTGTAAATAAGCCACTTTGCATCAGAGCAAATACAGATGCAGATCCAACAAAGCCGCAACCGATCATGACTGCTTTCTTGGCGTTGATAGTTTTTTTCTCCATATTAATCTCCTCCATTAAAAATCTGTACATTAGCTAGCTTTCTAATGTACATTCTGGGTAAAGCATTTATCTATCTGAGGTTTGAAAACCGCAAATATTCCTTTCACGTATCCCTTACTATCTCTTGGCAGAAATAGTCTCTGTATAAAATTGTATATGCAATAGTTTTATATGTCAAGAAAAATGGCAAACTTAAATAATTGCACAGCAAAAATAGTTTCAGTTTTATTTTATAACCTAATGCCTGTCAGACTTTGAAAAAGCATATTCATGTCCTGGGAATTTTACAAAAAATTTACATTACCCTTACATTGGATTTTACATTAAGGCGGTACTATATAGGATAAGGAAATAAAAGGCATAATTGTGTATTTGGGAGGAATTATTGATGCATACTATCGTAGATGTTGGTTCCAATACTGTTAGAATGAATGTATATGATGTAAAGGATGGGAAGCTGAAGCTGCTTTTTAGCAAAAAGGAAACCGTGGGCCTGGCTTCTTATGTAAGGGGACAGTATATGTCTGCTGCAGGTATCGAAAAGGTTATCAGCGTATTGGAGGAATTTAGGGATGTGCTGAACAATCTCGATATTCATGAAATGCGTGTCTTTGCTACTGCAGCCTTGCGTAATGTTAAGAACAGCCAGGATGCGGTGGAGGAGATTAACCGCCGTACTGGCTTGCAGGTGCAGGTAATTTCCGGCCGAGAGGAAGCAGAGCTGGATTTCCTGGGAGCAGCTATTGAAAGCAATATTAAGAAGGGACTGCTGGTGGATATTGGCGGCGGCAGTACGGAGCTGGTGGCTTACAAGGATGGCCAGATTAAAAGTGCAGTCAGCATAGCCAAGGGTTCTTTGAATAGCTATAACAAATATGTTAAGGGGATTCTGCCTACCAAGGAAGAGCGGAGGGCCATCAAAAAGGATTTCGTGGCAAAGCTGGATGGCTTACAGGCCTTTGATGGCAAAAATAAATATAAGCTGATGTGTGGTGTAGGAGGTACCGTGCGGGCAGCTTTGAAGCTGGACAAGCTGTTCTTTGGCAAAAGCACGGCGGAAAATCTCCTGCCTGTTTCTCATATTGGCTATATTATTAAATCTATGGAGCAGAAGGACAATCGGGAAAAGTTTATGCAGAATATGAGTGTCCTGCTGGATGTGGTACCAGATCGTATTCGCACCATTATGCCTGGCATGATTATTCTCTATGCTATTGCCAAGAGATTTAAGTGCGAGATGATTATGGTGGCTCAGACCGGTGTACGGGAAGGATTTATGTATAACTATGTACTGGCAGAGAATGGAACCAGACAGGATGAGGGCGAAGCTCATAATAATGAGATTTTGGAACAGCTGGAGGAAAATATGGCAGAGAAAGGACAGGTGCCAGCCAATGAGTAAGGAGTTGCAACTGGAGGATAAGAAGCTGATGACAGCCTATACCCAGAATAGGGAGCTGTCCTGGTTGAAATTCAACAAGCGGGTGCTGGAGGAGGCTGATGATAGCACAGTGCCTCTTTGCGAGCGGTTGAAATTTGTGGAGATTTTTACCAGCAATCTGGATGAATTCTTTATGGTTAGAGTAGGCAGTCTGCTGGGCTTGGAAGCTATGGACCCGGAAAAGCGGGATAATAAAAGCATGATGACTGCTACGGAACAGCTTCATGCTATTTTTGACAAGGTGCGGGAGCTGTATGTTCAGAGAGATAGGGTTTTTGCTTATCTCCGCCGCAAGCTGTTGGAAAAGGGCATTGGCCATGTAGATATTCATGAGCTGTCCAAAAAGCAGTACGAGGAGCTGGAAACAGTTTTTCAGGATTGTATTCTGCCGGTGCTGTCCCCTCAGATTATAGATAAGCATCATCCTTTCCCTCATTTGGATAATAAAAAGCTGTATGTATCGGCTATTCTCAAGGGGAAGAAAAAGCTGATTTTTGGCATTATTCCTTTGCCTGACAGCGTGAGCCGGGTAGTATATCTCTCCAAGGACAAGACGGAATTTGTTTTGCTGGAGGATATTATTGAGGAGTTTGTGGACAAGATTTTTACAGGCTACCCTGTGCTGGACAAGGCGGTTTTTGCCATTACCAGAAGTGCAGAAATCAATCTGGAGGAAGAAGAGGTAGAGGCTGGTGACTATCTGGAGGCTATGAAAAAGGCCATCCGCAAGCGGCGGCATCTTACCCCTGTGCGCTTGGAAATCCGCAGTCAGGGCAAGTCTATTATTTCTGAGTATCTGATTGATAGATACAAGATTTTGCCGGAGCAGGTATTTACCACCACGGCTCCTTTAACTATGGATTATGTTTATGGCCTAGAGAACAATATAACAGAAACCTTGAAGCAGGAGCTGTATTATACCCCTTATACTCCTGTAGGCTTGGAGGAAAAATTCCATTTGGAGGAGGGGGAAACCCTCTTTGATTTGGTAAAAAAGCAGGACGTGCTGCTGCGTTACCCTTACGATGATTTTGGTATTCTTCTCCAGCTGTTGAAGGAGGCTGTGTACAATCCTAATGTACTGTCCATTCGCATTACCATTTATCGAGTTGGCAAGGGACATGTGAAGCTGATGAATTATCTGATGGTGGCAGCAGAGCTGGGCAAGGATGTAACTGTACTGCTGGAGCTGAAAGCTAGATTTGACGAGGCCAACAATATTAGCTGGGTTAATGGACTGCGGGAGGCAGGCTGTAAGATTCTTTACGGCTTTGACAAATATAAGGTTCATGCCAAGCTGTGTCAGATTACCTATCGGGAGCCAGAGGAAAACGGGGTAAAATATATTACCCATATTGGCACGGGTAATTTCAATGCCAAAACCGCCAAGCTGTATACGGATTATGCCCTGCTAACGGCTGATGATGCTATTGGCAGAGATGGTTCCATGTTCTTCCGCAATATGGGCATTGGCAATTTGTGGGGCGAGTATCAGCAGTTGCTGGTGGCTCCTGTCAGCTTGAAAAAGACCTTGCTGGAGCTGATACAGGGGGAGATTGCCAAGGCAGAAAATGGTCAGGAGGCCTATATTCTGCTGAAAATGAACTCCCTGACGGATAGACAGCTGATTGATGCTTTGTATCAGGCTGGTCAGGCTGGCGTTCGGGTGGATATGATTGTGCGGGGCATTACCTGTCTGGTGCCAGAGCGTCCTGGCTTAACGGATAATATTCACATTCGCAGTATTGTTGGTAGATTTTTGGAGCATCCCAGGGTATTCTGCTTTGGCCGGGGCGAGTCCATGAAGATGTATATTGCCTCAGCTGACTGGATGACGCGCAATACAGAAAACCGGGTAGAGGTAGCGGCTCCGGTTCATGATGCTGGTATTAAGCAGGAAATCTGGGATATGCTGGAAATGCAGCTGGCAGACAATACCAAGGCGAGAAATATAGATGCAGATGGGGAATATTATATGCCTCCTGTACAGCCTGGGGATACCTTGATTAATGCCCAGGAGTATTATATTAACAAGCGTTAAAGCGTATGTGTTGCAAAAAAACATATTTTGTTGTATAACTAGGGCAATAAAAATATTTTGAGAGGGGTTAGGCTGTTGATTTACTGTGTTGAGGATGATGATAGCATTCGGGAATTGATGCTGTATACCTTGAAGGCTTCTGGTTTTCAGGGACAGGGATTTTCTGAGGCTGAGTCGTTTTGGCAGGCTCTGGCCAAGGAAAAGCCTGAGCTAGTTATGCTGGATGTAATGCTGCCGGGAGAGGATGGCATTTCCATCTTGAAAAAGCTGCGGAGCAGTGGTGCTACGGCAGATATTCCTGTGATTATGGCTACTGCCAAGGGCACAGAATACGACAAGGTGTTGGGGCTGGATTCTGGTGCTGATGATTATCTGGCCAAGCCCTTTGGCATGATGGAAATGGTGTCCAGAATCAAGGCGGTGTTACGGCGCAGTAAATCGGAGCCGGCTTCCAAGCTTCTTTCCTTTGGGGGCGTGTCTATGGATCCAGAGCAGCATTTGCTTATGGTGGATGGCCAAAGGCTGGAACTGCCTTTGAAGGAGTTTGAGCTTTTGCGGTTGTTTATGGAGAATCCAGGCATGGTCTTTAGCCGGGATAGACTGCTGAGCAGTGTTTGGGATACTGACTATATGGGAGAAACCCGTACTGTGGATGTGCATATCAGCAGTCTCCGTACCCATTTGGGAGAATGGGGCAAGGCTATTCATACGGTGCGCAGTGTAGGATACAGGCTGGAGGTTCCCCATGCTTAAGCACAAGACCAGTATCGTCATTACCGCCCTGGTAGCTTTTGTTATCGCCCTGGCTCTGATTGTAGCTACCATGTACAGTTATTTTGCCAATGTACAGCGGCAGCAGCTGAGGACAGAAACAGAAATGGCATCTTTGGCAGTGAATAGCCAGCAGCTGCGGTATCTGGAAAGCCTGCCTAAAGGGGACTATCGAATTACTTGGATTTCGGCCAATGGACAGGTTCTCTATGATAGCGAAAAAGAATCTGCTGATCTGGAAAATCATCTGGCTCGGGAGGAGGTAAAAATAGCTCTGATTAGGGGCTATGGTGAATCCCAGCGCTATTCCGGCACCATGCTGACCAGAATGTTGTATTCGGCTCAAAAGCTGCAGGATGGCTCTATTCTTAGGTTAAGTATGCCTCAGCATACGGTGCTGAAGGTTATCTGGGATATGGGCTTGCCTATTGGTATTATTCTGCTACTGGTAATATGCTTTTCCATGATTATATCCGCTAAGGAAACTCAGAAGGCCAATCAAGAAGAAAGCGAGGCCATGCGGCGGGAATTTACCGCCAATGTTTCCCATGAGCTGAAAACTCCCCTTCACTCCATTTCCGGCTATGCGGAGCTAATGAAAAACGGCATGGTTATGGAGCAGGATATGGGTTATTTTGCTGACAAAATCTACAGCGAAGCTCAGCGGATGATTCGCTTGGTGCAGGATATTATTGTGTTGTCCCGCTTGGACGAGGGACAGGAGAATACTACCCGTTCCCCTGTGAATCTGTATAGTGTGGCGGAAGCTGCGGTAAATAGTCTGGAGCATATGGCGGAGGAAAATCAGGTTGCTGTGGAGCTAATCGGACAGCAGGTGGTTATGGAGGGCATTCCCCAGCTGATTAACAGCATGGTCTATAATATTTGTGAGAATGCTATTAAATATAATAGGCCTGGTGGCAGTGTAGTCATTCAGGTGGCAGAATTTTCCGGCCATCCTCGTATTTCCGTAAGAGATACGGGAATTGGCATTCCTAAAAAGGATAGAGCCAGAATTTTTGAGCGATTCTATCGGGTGGATAAAAGCCACTCCAAGGAAGTGGGAGGCACCGGTTTGGGCCTTTCCATTGTGAAGCACGCCGCCAAGCTGCACAATGCGAAGCTGGAGGTAGACAGCGTTGTGGGAGAGGGTACCCTTATGGTAGTAAAATTCTAAAAAATTATGTGGCTGGAAGAATTTTTCTTGCTAGCCACTTTTTTTTCTCAGAAAAAAGGATTTTGCTAAGAAATGGCGAATAGAGAACTATAGAAGCTGATGAGGAGTTAGAAAGGGGATTATGTTAAATGGCCACAAATGAGGATCAGAAATTTTTGGTGAATGAAATTGCTTCTTCTGTAAAGGAATTATATAAGGAATTAGAGAGCTTTGCTCAGATGGCAGAGGATTTTACCAGTGCAGGCAAGTCCTATGTGGAGCAGTCCAAACTGTTGAAGGAGAAGAATACAGAAACCTTGAAGGCGATTAGCCTGATTACTGATATTGCGGAGGAAACCAACCTGTTGAGCTTGAATGCTTCCATTGAGGCAGCTAGAGCTGGCGAGCAGGGCAGAGGCTTTGCGGTTGTTGCAGAGGAGGTTCGCAAGCTGGCAGAGCAGTCCAGAGCGGCCACCGAAAGCATTAAAAAGACCTTGACTGATATGAACAAGGCTGTAAACGATATTGCCCAGTCTGTTAGCACTATTGAATCTATTGGACAGCAGCAGGCTCAGAGCACTAGACAGATTACGGATAATCTTGGCAAGGTAAATTCTGCTGCCGATGATTTGAAGAAGATTATGTAAATTTTGCTTAGGATATCCTGCAGTGTAGCGATGTTTTTCATGAAGGCGCCAGGCCTGCCCCTGAATAAGGTGGCTGATGACGGTGCAGCATTACCATATTTCCTCGCTGCAGGATATTTTTATTAGTGTGGAATTTAGCAAAGGTAAATGACCTCGGAGAAAGCATATCTCGGAGGTTTTTTCTATTGGTCAGTTTTGCAATATAGAGTGGGATAGGCTAATATAGAAGATAATATAGTCAGATGATAGACATCATTGGAATTAAGGCTGGAAATTTGAAAATTTTGAGAATAGGGTGATAAGGATGGCAGAGCAGAGATTACAGGAACAGGAGCCGCAGGTGCATAAGAGGCGGGTGCGGTATAAGGGAAAATATCCTCGGAAATTTAGTGAGAAATACAAGGAGCTGAATCCAGAGAAATACGGTGAGGCGGTGTCCCATGTTATCTCCAAGGGCAATACCCCGGCAGGGATGCATATACCTATTATGGTGGAGGAAATCTTGCAGGTGCTGAATATTCAGCCGGGAGAGCAGGGCTTTGACGGTACTCTGGGTTATGGCGGTCATACCAGAGCCATGCTGGATAAGCTGCAGGGACAGGGCCATCTCTACAGCGGTGATGTGGATGCTATAGAGGAGGCTAAGACGGAGGCCAGATTAAGAGCTGACGGTTATGGGGAGGATATTTGGACACCTAAGCTAATGAATTTTGCGGAAATAGATAAACTGGCTGGGGAAGTAGGGGGCTTTGATTTTATTTTGGCTGATTTAGGAGTATCCTCCATGCAGATTGATAATCCGGAAAGGGGCTTTTCCTACAAGGCAGAAGGGCCTTTGGATTTGCGCTTGAATTCTCAGGCGGGGATTTCGGCGGCCCAGCGGTTAAAGGAGCTGGACAAGGAGTCTTTGGCTGGTATGCTGGTGGAAAATGCCGACGAGCCTTATGCTGAGGAAATTGCCAGACAGATATACAATACCCTGCACAAGAAGAAAAAGCCCATTGATACCACCACAGCCCTCCATGAGCAGATTGTGGAAGCCCTGTCCAAGGTTAAGCTGTCACCTGATGAGGACAGAAAAATGGTGATAAAGAAAAGCAGTGCCAGAGTTTTTCAGGCTTTGCGCATAGATGTGAATCATGAATATGAGGTGCTTTACGAATTTATGGAAAAGCTGCCAGAGGCACTTCGTACTGGAGGCCGGGCGGCTATTCTTACCTTCCATTCCGGGGAGGACAGGATTGTGAAAAAAGCCTTCCAGGCCTTTCACCGGGCAGGTGTATATAGCGATATAGCCAAGGAGGTTATTAAGCCTAGCCGGGAGGAGTGCTTCCGCAATTCCCGCGCTCATTCCACCAAGCTGCGCTGGGCGGTGAAAGCTTAATAAAACACTAATGATAAAAGTTCTCAAAAAGTAGTTGAAAATAATTCTCAACTGTAGTATAGTATATATGGAGTTGATAATAAATCTCAATTACAAAGGAGGGAACTTATGGGCAAGGAAAAATTAGATTTTTTGCTAGCTCAGCATTGTGCCCCTACCCTGGCAGGGTTAAAAGCTGCCAGCATGGTGGCCTTGCCGGGGAAAAGCATGAAAGAGCTAGGGGAGTTCTTTCACAGCTATGAGCAGTGCTTTGCCTGTAAGGGCCTGAAGGTAATGGAGCTGCGTCAGCAGAAGGAGCATGTGCTGCTGTTGATTTATCGTCCCGTTGTATTGGCTCGCCTTTTGCGCAGGCCTTTAGCCAGAGAAATTCTGCAGGAGTGTGGTTATCCGGAGCAGGCCTCACTGGAGGAGTTGTTGGCATTTCTCCGCCAGAGGATGCAGGCTGGGGAGGAATTTCCTCATGAAATCGGCTTGTTTTTGGGTTATCCTCCGGGAGATGTGGCAGGATTTATCAAATACAAGGGGCAGAAATTCCGTCATTGCGGCTTCTGGAAGGTTTATGACAACGAAAAGGCTGTACGGCGATTGTTTCAGTGCTATGACAATTGTATTCGGCAGGCTTGTCAGGGATTAGAGAATGGTGTTAGTTTGCAGGCTATGATACATAAGGCGGCGTAAGAGTAAAGGAGCGGTTTATTGATGAAATTGGCGATTGTTTTTTGGAGCGGTACAGGTAATACAGAGGCTATGGCTAATGCTATGGCGGAGGGAGCCAAGGAGGCCGGGGCAGCAGTGGATTTGCTGTCTGTAGATGAGTTTAATGTAGATAAGCTGGCAGATTTTGACGGGGTGCTTTTTGGCTGTCCTGCTATGGGCAATGAGGTGCTGGAGGAAGCTGAGTTTGAGCCAATGTTTGCCGAGCTGGAGGCCAAGCTGGCAGGAGTGCCAGTAGGGTTATTTGGTTCCTATGGCTGGGGCAGCGGGGAATGGATGGAAGATTGGAAGAAACGCTGCGCCGATGATGGAGCTAAGGTCTATGGGGATGGAGTTATTATTAATGACGTGCCTGACGAGGACGGGCTGCAGCAGTGCAGGGAGTATGCCAGTGAATTTGTGAAAGCTAATTCCTAAATTAAATACATTCTGGAGGCATGACAATACCCTGTCAGGCACGCTCTCGCTATGTAGATGAGCCTCACGCTGCTAAACTCATGGAAGTTTATTAGAAGCTATCACGATGTTCAGCTTCTAATGAATTCCATTCGTTAAGAAGCGAGGCTCATCAACATGCCTGGGCAGGGTATATGCCATGCCTCTCATGGCGTATATTTACAGTAGTATTTAACATATTAATTAAGGCCTTTGCTGGGACAACCGCAAGGGCTTTTTTTAGTGGGGGAAATTAATTCCGTTATTTTTAGTCGGAATTATTGACTTTTTGTGTGATATACTCGTATAATATGTGTAGTTAATTCCGAGTAATTTAATCAGAATTTAGATATATAGGAGTGTGTATGATGAGCAATAAGCTTTTGGAGATTAAGAACCTGCATGCTGGTGTAGCAGGCAGAGAGGATAAGGGCGAGATTTTGCAGGGGCTGGATTTGGCGATTGCCCCTGGTGAGATTCATGTTATTTTGGGGCCTAATGGCTCTGGTAAATCTACCTTGATGAATGTGATTATGGGACATCCTAAGTATCAGGTGGTAGAGGGTGAAATGAAGTTTGAGGGAGAGGATTTACAGGCGCTGAAAACCTTTGAGCGGTGTCGCAAGGGGATTTTCCTTTCCTTTCAGAATCCAGAGGAGATTCCTGGTATTACCGTGGAGAATATGCTGAGAGCTTCCAAGCAGGCTGTTACTGGTGCTCCTGTGAAGATTATGAAGTTCCGCAAGGAGCTGAAGGCTGCTATGGAGGAACTGCAGATAGATCCAGCCTATGCTCAGCGCTATATGAATGTAGGTTTTTCCGGTGGCGAGAAGAAGCGGAATGAGATTTTACAGCTTTTGCTGTTGAATCCAAAACTAGCTTTGCTGGACGAAACTGATTCCGGTTTGGATGTGGATGCGGTGCAGATTGTGTCCAGCGGTGTGCGGAAATTCCACAATGAAAACAATGCCTGCCTGATTATTACCCACAATACCCGTATTTTGGAACAGCTTTCTGTGGACAAGGTTCATGTGCTGCTGAATGGCAAGATTGTGGAGGAAGGCGGCCCTGAGCTGATTAAGAAGATTGACAAGGAGGGCTTTGGCTTTATCCGTCGGGAGCTGGCTGAGGAAGCCGGAGAGAATTGAGGTAGGAATTATGGAAAACAAAAATAAAACCTTTGTTGATGATATAGAGCGCACCCTCTATGATATTCGCAATGAGGACCATTCTGCCTACAAATCCCAGAAGGGCCTGACGGAGGATGTGGTGCGGGATATATCTGTCCGGAAGCATGATCCCCAGTGGATGCTGGAACGGCGCTTGCAGGCTTTGGAGGTATATAACCACATGGGATTGCCTACCTGGGGGCCGGATTTGTCTGAGCTGAATATGGATGAGATTGTTACCTATGTACAGCCGAATACCAAAATGGCTGGCAAATGGGAGGATGTACCGGAGGATATTAAATCCACCTTTGACCGTTTGGGTATTCCAGAGGCAGAGCAAACTTCCTTGGCAGGTGTAGGTGCTCAATATGATTCTGAGGTGGTATATCATAGTATTCAGGAAAATCTTACTAAGCAGGGTGTGGTGTATACCGATATGGAAACCGCCCTGCGGGAGCATGAGGAGCTGGTGAAGGAGCATTTTATGAAGCTGGTTCCTCCTAAAGACCACAAATTTGCTGCTCTTCATGGAGCAGTATGGTCTGGTGGCTCCTTTGTTTATGTGCCAGAGGGAGTTCATGTGGATATTCCTTTGCAGTCCTATTTCCGCCTGAATGCGGCGGGGGCTGGCCAGTTTGAGCATACTCTGATTATTCTGGAAAAAAATGCCAGCCTGCATTTTATTGAGGGTTGCAGTGCACCAAAATACAATGTAACCAATCTTCATGCTGGTTGTGTAGAGCTGTATGTAGGTGAGGGTGCCAGACTGCGTTATTCCACCATTGAAAACTGGTCTAGGAATATGATGAACTTGAACACCAAGCGGGCCTTGGTGGAAAAGGATGGCATTATTGAATGGGTGTCCGGTTCCTTTGGTTCCCATGTGTCCATGCTTTATCCTTGCAGTATTCTCCACGGGGAAAATGCCCGCTGTGAATTTACCGGTGTGACCTTTGCTTCCAAGGGGCAGAATCTGGATACTGGTGCCAGCGTGATTCACGCAGCACCTCATACCTCTGCCAATATCAGCACCCGTACTATTTCCAAGGCGGGAGGCAAGGCTACCTATAGAAGTGCGGTCAAGGTTACCCCTAATGCCCATCACGCCAAATGTTCTGTTAACTGCGAATCCCTGATGCTGGATGATTTGTCCCGATCTGATACCCTGCCGGTTATGGATATTCAGGGAGATGAGGCGGACATCGGCCATGAGGCAACCATTGGCCGTATCAGCGAGGAAGCCGTATTCTACCTTATGTGCCGGGGCATTAGCGAGGAGGAGGCTAGGGCCATGATTGTGCGTGGCTTTGTGGAGCCTATTGCCAAGGAACTGCCTTTGGAATATGCGGTGGAAATGAACAATCTGATTAACATTGAGCTGGAAGGCACAATGGGTTGAGAAAGCGTGAGGTAAAAAATGGCAGAAAAGATTTATAGTGAAATCCCAATGCGTACCTGGCGCTGGTTGGGAGTAAATGAGGCCAAAGCAGAGGATACTGTTTTGGCTATAGATAATGGCCGACAGGAGCTGGTGGTGCCAGCGGGAGAAAGCCGTCAGCTGACCGTGGTTTATCGTCAGGCTGGTGAGGGACAGGTGCAGGTAAAGGTGGAAAAGGGTGCCTTTTTGAAGCTGACCACGGTACAGCTGCTGCCTGTAGATGCTCAGGGCGCCAGCAGTGTACAGGTGGAGCTGGCTGATACAGCAGAGCTGGAGGCTGTGGCTGTAGAGGCTGGCAGTGCCAAATCCCTGGCCAAAATGGAGGTTAATCTGGCAGGCAATGAGTCCAAGGCCAATGTGTATGTGCTGTACTTTGGTCATGGTGCCAGCCAGCTGGATATGAATTATGTGCTGGTTCAGCAGGGACGCAGTACAGAGGCTAATCTTCATGTTTATGGTGCTTTGCTGGGAGAGGCCAACAAAATTTTCCGTGGTACCTTGGATTTTCGTCATGGCTCCAAAGGCTCCAAGGGATATGAAAAGGAAGAAGTGGTGGTGCTTTCCTCCAAGGTGCGGAATCGCAGTGTGCCTCTGATGTTATCTGCTGAGGATGCAGTGGAGGGCCATCATGCGGTTTCCATTGGCAAGATTGATGAAAACAAGCTGTTTTATCTTATGAGCCGGGGCTTGGATATGCAGGAAGCACGCCGTTTGGTGGTGGAAGCTGCCTTTAATCCTGTGCTGGATAGAATTGAGGACAAGGATTTGTATCAGGAGCTGGATGAATACATAAAGGAGGGATTGGCTGATGAGTGAGGTTAAGAATTACAAAAAGGATTTTCCCCTGCTGCAGAGGAAAATGCATGACAAGCAGATAGTCTATCTGGACAATGGCGCTACTACCCAGAAGCCAGAAAAGGTAATTCAGGCCATGTGCAGTTATTATGGCGGCTGTAATGCCAATCCCCATAGAGGTGCCTATGAGCTTAGTGTGCAGGCCACGGATATTTATGAAAATGCCAGAGCCAAGGTGCAGAAGTTTATCAATGCCCGCCATAGTCATGAAATTATCTTTACCAAGAATGCTACGGAATCTCTTAACCTCATTGCCTACAGCTATGGCATGAGCCATATTCAGGCTGGGGACGAGGTGGTAATTGCCATTTCTGAGCACCACAGCAATCTGGTGCCTTGGCAGCAGATTTGCCACCTCAAGGGAGCTGTGCTGAAATATATTTATCTGGAAATGGATGGGAATCTGTCCCAGGAGGATATTGCCAGCAAGATTACTGAGAAAACCAAAATCGTAGCTGTGGCTCAGGTTTCTAATGTACTAGGACTGGTAAATCCTGTGGCGGAAATTGCTGCTAGAGCCCACAAGGTAGGGGCAGTTATGGTAGTGGATGGCTCCCAGTCAGTGCCCCATATGGCTGTGGATGTCCAGGCCTTGGATGCGGATTTCTTTGTTTTCTCCGGTCACAAAATGCTTTCTCCTATGGGCATTGGTGTTCTCTACGGCAAGGAAAGACTGCTGAATGATATGCCACCATTCCTTATGGGTGGGGATATGATTGACTATGTGGAGGAACAGCAGACAGAGTTTGCTCCTTTGCCAGCCAAATTTGAAGCCGGTACCCAGAATGTAGGCGGTGCTGCCGGCCTTACCGCTGCCATTGAATATTTGGAGCAGGTAGGTTTTGACTATATAGAGCAGGTGGAAAAGGATTTGGTAAATTATGCCCTGCCTAAGCTAAAGGCCATGCCTTATATTGAGCTTTATGGCTGCGATTCCACCTTGGATAACAAGACTGGTATTATTACCTTTAATGTGAAGGATGTACATCCCCATGATGTAGCTACCATTCTGGATGCTCAGGGAGTGGCCATTCGGGCCGGCCATCACTGTGCCCAGCCTTTGATGCAGTATCTGGGACAGAATGCCACCTGCCGAGCCAGCTTTTATTTCTACAACACCAGAGAGGATGTAGACCGTTGGCTAGAGGCTTTGTCCAAGGTAAGGGGGGTGCTGGGTTATGCTGAATGAGCTGGATAGTATCTATACAGAGCTAATCGCAGAGCATAGCCGCTCCATGGAGAACAAGCATCATCTAAAGCTGCCTACGGTGGTACAAAAGGGGCGGAATCCCAGCTGTGGTGATGAAATAACCTTGGAGCTGCAGGTGGAGGATGGCAAAATCAAGGATGCCTCCTTTACCGGGGTAGGCTGTGCTATCTCTCAGGCTTCCACTTCCATTATGATTGACCTGATTAAAGGGGAATCGGTGGCAAAGGCTCAGCATCTGGCAGATTTGTTCCTCAAGATGATTAAGGGAGAAATCACCGAGGATGATGAGCTGGAAGAACTGGATGAGGCTATGGCGCTGAAAAATATTTCCCATATGCCAGCCAGAGTAAAATGTGCCGTTCTCTCTTGGCGGACTTTGCTGGAAACCCTGAAAACTAAATAATGATATATAAAAAAGCTGTCACGCAGGGTGGCAGCTTTTTTATTTAATGGGTATAGTTATCTTTTAGGACTGGGTGTCCTTTAAATGTTCTTCAATACTTTCCTCCAACTGCTGGTGGATAGCTGGATCGGCAGAAGCCAATACTTCTACGGCCTGCTGGTTCAGCGGGGAAATACTCATCTGGCCATCCCGAATCTGAATCAGGAATGTGCCCAGCTCCTCATGGGCGAAGATAGTATCAAAATCCTTAGCCTGTATCAAGTTGTTATCAATAAATACAGGCAGTCCCTCCAACTTGGTTGTTTCCCCAGCGGATTGAGGCAGATTGCCCGGCAACTCTGGCTTTGTTGTGCTAACGCCAGCAGCATCAGGCATATTGGCACTAACGACAGTGGTGTTGGTAGTGGATTGCACCGCCTGCATGGACTCTAGTGATTCCACTGGTGGTGTCGGGTTATTGATATTGATAATCAACTGGCCTGGCTCATAGGCAAATTCATAATTCTTACTGCTCCATTTACCATCCAGATAGATATTATATTTGCCCTCCAGCGTAGCCCCATCAGCTCCATCTGTGGTGCCGGCCTTATTGCCGAAGTTAAGATCACTGGTGGACAGCCCCAGTGATTCGGCGGTATCATTGCCCACAAAGCCTGTGAGATAGCTAAAGCCCTTGGTACCAGCCACATAGGGTTTATCATTCTTCACTATACTATCATCATTGGCCTTGAGAGTTACCAAATGAGGGGTAATCTGCAAATTGGCACTGGAGGTATCATCAGCCACAAAGGTATAGTCACTGGCGGTAACACCTATGTTGCCTACCTTGACCTGATAGCTGCCTACATCAATACCCTTAGCTGGCTGGCCATTTTGGGTGATGGCCAAATCATTGGTGCCAGCAAAATTCAGCACATTGCCAGCTGCAAGGGATTCGCCCTGAACAAAGCCTGTGTAGGTAAAGTCATTCTGGCTGACACTAGCCTGACCATCATAGGTTTTGCTTATGTTAGGAGAGGCCAAGGCTACCTTGACTTCCTTAGGCTTTACAATCAGGGTGCCATCCTTGTAGGTAATGATGTAATTGTCCAGGGTATTATTCCCATCCTGCAATTTTAAGTCGCTATATCTGATGCCATACTTGCCAGCATGGAGAGGTCCCTTATTAGACTGGCCATCCGCCTTGATATAGTCAAGGTCAAAACTGTAGATATCATCTTTGTTGATGGTATCATTGTTCACCAAGCCCGTAAAACTCAACTGGTCCTTGTGATTATCAGTGGCAGAGTTCAGTCCATTATAGACTATGTTTAAATCATTGGCGCTGACTTCCAGTGAGGCAGGAGTTACCCAAAACTCGGTTTGCACCTTGTAGTTCATATCACTGGCTTTATTGAACTTAACCTGCTGACGGATATCAGGGTTGACGGAGCTATAGGCTGTGCCATTCCGGCCTGTGCCTCCAATATTTTTATTTACATCGTTGGTATTGTCTCCAATGGTATAATTTTTGGTCTCATCTACACCGTCAAGGAGGAAGGTATTGCTCTTATTCAGGAACTTATTGTCTGACTGGAGATATTTCTGGGTGAGATCAGCATCAATTTCTCCCTGGTCATTGAGAATGTAAGTTTTCAAATTAGGGCTGTAGCCTCCAGCCTGAGTAAGCCAATCCTGCTTATCCGAACCATAAACCCGCTCAGAGACAATTTTTACTGTAGGCTGATTTACATGGATAGCTCCATTGCCCTTTTCGTCCATCAAAGGTTTTAGGTCATGTGTAAAGATTGTGCCATACCGGCGGAAATCGCCAGTCAGCTTGCCATAATCATCCTTTAGGGCATCATAGGTGGCAATACCCCATTTTGTATTTAAACGGAATGGATTATCGGCATAGTTTTTGAAGGCACCATTATCCTGGTTCTGGGCAAAGATGAAAACCTTGTTAGCTGTAAAATTAGCATATTTACCTAATTCTACAGAATTACTGCCAGAGGTTATGGTAATATAGCCATTGGAGGCTCTGATAGTGCTATCTGGTTCTCTGCCTGTGTAAATTCTGCCATTGCTATAAATATCTACTCCATTAGGGCCGCTGACATTGGTTATAGTGCCTAATGTATTATTAATATTGTTAAGATTTACGCTGCCATTAGCCACAGCCTGCTTAATAGGGGTATTATGGAGGGCAGTTTTAGCTAAATCTATCTTGCCACCTTGGGATATTAAATATAGGTTGTTGTCATTTGTATTGAGGGAGCTGCCATCAAAGCCCTGAATATCTTTCTGTGTTGCCAGATATAATTCATTGTTTATATTTGTATCACTTGTAAGATGGATAGGCGCCTTGGTAATAGTGTCGTCTGGCAAAAGGCCAATATAAACACGGCCCGTCAGATTTCTGAATAGTCCTCCAGAACGGAAGTACTCTGGCTTTATATAGAGAGTGTAGTCATCTCCACCAGTGGAGCCTAGGATAATGGGTCTACTGCCATCTGTAACAGCGGTGTTGAGATAAAGATTTCCCGTGCCGCTGACCTGGGAATTGCCAAATACCTTCAAGTTTTGAGCAACCATGTTCAGATTGCCTTCGCCCATATCAAGTTTAGTATCACTAAGTTCGATTTCACCATCTGTGATTAAATTCAGAGTGCCCTTTCCCTGCATCTGGATACCACCATCAATACTATTAATCCCAGACCTTGCATTTATAGTAGTGTCCTCGTTATTGGGGGAAGCAATGCCCAATTTTCCCTCTATCAGAATAATATATCCGTTAAAGGTAACGGACTTATTAAGTTGTCCCTCATACATTTCTAACATATCGTTGGTTTTAACTTCGTAATCGCTAAAGCCATCCAAGGCATTGAGAAAGTCATAGTTAATAGAATTACTTTTGGTTAAATCTGTATTGTTTACAATTAAGAGTCTTCCGCCAGTATACTTAAAGGCTTCCTTATTGCCTGAGATGATCTTGGCATTGCTGCCGGCTCTGATTATGTGAACCTCATCATCCATCTGTAGACCGTAGGATGTTAGTCTGGCATTATCGGCAACATTAAATTTTTCAGTATCTACCACTAGAGAACCCTTAGTAGATACATTGCCGGCAATATTAAGGGTTCGTCCGCTATTATACCTTTCCTGATATGCTGCAATATTGGTGTTTTGGAAGTCTACATCCTTTAGCTGGATATCTTGATGCTCGTCAGCAATAAGACTGAGATCTCCCACTTGGCTGAAAACACCGCCTGAGGCGAAAAGGGAAGCCTCAGCCATAGACTCAGCACCGGTGGAGCTGGAGGAAGTGTTTCCAATATAAATATCTTTATTTTCATTAGCCTGTCTTAGATTTAATTGCTTAATGGTAGATGGCGTAACAGTAACCCCCTCTGCCTGTTTAATGGTATGGGCAGTGATGTTTACCGTATCAGCGCCAATGCTCCCTGCATTTAATACACCGTTTTTACCAGTGATAATCTTAAGAGTGCCATTACCAATATTTATATTGGCCCAATTATTAATACTGCTATTATCCTCAGTGGTTATTAGCGTGAGATTGGGTTTTGACTCGCCAGTAAAAGAAATATCCGCATTAATATTGATGGCCTTATTGGCGTTGAGAGTCAGAGTGGCCCTACTATAGTCTTGGACATTTATCGCACCGTTGACGGTAATCGTTCCATCATCATTGCCAGCTCTATGTGTATCAAGGGTGACATGGCTGCCTTTTCTTAGAGTATCAGTAATGAAGGAGGTCCTGATATTTGTGCCGTTTTCTGATGCCTCAGTACCATCATCAGATATGGTAATATTCACAGGATCTATGAGCCATTGTCCGGCTTTGCCCTGAGGGGCATTGGCCTGAATGGAGCTGTGATCTCCAATGCTGACAACATCCCCGGAGGTTTCAATAAAGCCACCGTCCCCAGATAGCTGGCCCCCCTGGGCAGAAAGCTGTCCGTCTACAGCAGTTTTGTGGTTGGCAATAATTTTGATGGTGCCGCCGTGGCCATTACTGCCTCCATCGGCAGAAATAGTTCCCGTAGTGGCAATATTATCTCCGGTAAGGCTGATTTGGCCCGCAGCTTCCCCTAGGGTATTGGCCTGAATCATGCCGGAGTTGTTGACAGCAGAATCCATCAGGGCATCCTTGCCAGAGGCTGTCATAACTACCAGACCGCCATCAGCCTGAATCAGCTTTTTGTTGGCAACCGCACTTTGGTAGGCGCCATCTGCTACGGCTACCGTCATTTTGCCATCGCCGTTGTAGTCCAGACTCATGCCAGAGCCAGCGGCCAGATTGACACTGCCTGTCTGGGCGGCAATAATCCCCTCATTGACTACCTCCTTAGCCAGAAGATTGACATAGCCATTCTGGGCGGTAATATTACCAGCATTGATTACTGGATTTTGACTGTCCCCGGCAAAGCGGAGCTGTCCCTTGAGAAAATCCTCATTGGCTATATTCAGGGTAGAGGCGGTGAGGCCTCCCACATCCACAGAGGAGCCGGGACGGAAAAATACCCCGTTAGGGTTTACCAAGATAACCTGGCCATTGGCTGTCAGCTGGCCAAAAATCTCCGAAGGATTGGAGCCTACTACCCGGTTCAACAGCATGGACTGGCTGTTGGGCTGGTTAATATGGACAGCTTCCCCGCGGCCAATGCCGAAGTTCTGCCAGTTGATAATGGCCTGAGCAGTCTGCTGGGCAATGGTCATGGTACTGCCAGCGGTAGTGATGGCTGCCTGACCAGCAGCTACCTGCCCTCCTTCCGGCAGGGCATAGGCGGTAGCTCCGGTGCCGATGATATACAAACCCGCAGCCCAGGCGGCAAAGGCAGATTTCAACTGACGGGAGATAGTTTTATTTTTCTTTTCCATAGTATTCATTCCTTTCTACCTTTTTTAGAAGAATTTGTATAGCTGGAACCAGAGACGGCCGCTGCGGTCTACATCGGCAGTGTCCTTCTCCATGTGGAATTTGCGAGCATAGTGGAGGCGGGCCATCCAATTGTCACTATTGTTCCAATTTAGGCCTACACCCCAGCCATAAAGCTCTCGTGTCACCGAGGTGGCCAGAATATTTTCTACTCCGCCTCCATCTACGAAAGCAACTAATTGGAAGCTATTAGGGGCCTGAGCTGGCTGGGGGAGAGTCCAGCGAAGTTCCGCTGTGGCCAGCCAGGCTCTATCACCGGAGGCTTCGCCAGTAGGATAGGCTCTTACCGCAAAAGGCCCGGTAATAGGCATTTTCTCAGAGGAATCCAGGCTGTTGGCGCTCCACTGCATATTAAGAGCCGTATAAAGGCTCAATCTATCAGCTAGAGGCTGGTTGCGGGTATAGCTCAGATTCCACTTGCCAAAATTTCCCGCAGGAGCCATGGCACCAAAGCCTGCCATAGCCTTGGTAATATCGTCCTTATGGCTCATATGGCCATAGGTATAGCTAAGACTGTAATTATTCTGGGCAAGACCTAGATGGCTTCGATCCTGCCAATCTCCGTGGGTTTCCAGTACCACAGCGCCGGAGGTTTTGCGGCCCGGCCAGTTGAAGCTGTCATAATTATCCCGCAGCCATTTGTAATCATAGCGCAGTCCCACATAATTGTTGGCCATGCGGGAGCGGAGAGTATTTAGCTGATAGGACAGGGAAAGGGTATCTGCATCACCCTGCATACCCATGTTTTTAAAGGCACGACCGATTTCGTACTGGGAACGGCCGTAGCTGATACCGTAGCGCTGTCCCTGACCAAAGGCAGGACTGCCATAGGTAAAGCTGTAGCCTGTCTGTCCGTGACCGGTATATAGCACACTGGCGGTGAAAATATCTCCCTGCTTTAGAGGGTTGGCGCCGTTCACCAAAGCGCTGTAGCGATAACGGCCTGTATTGCTGTAGCCGCCGTTGTCCACTCCTAGATAGCCGGAAACAGGATGATTCTTGGGATTTACGGTAATCAGCAGGGAGGAGGTGCCGGATTGACTGCCTGCCATCAGCAGGGAGCTGGCCTCTACATCGGCCAAATCATTTACCAGCAGGATGCCCCGTTCCAAATTTTGCTGCTGGACAACTTCTCCTGATTTTACCTTGGCTCCCAGCTCCCGGAGAATAACAGCATCGGGGATATCGGTATGGTTTTCCAATTTTATTTCATCATAGTGACCTACTGCCACGGCAATATCCACATGGCCGGTGGAGAAGTCCTGGGGAGGGATGTAGGCGGTAGCCACCATATAGCCCTGCTGGCGGAGGTAGCGGGTAATCTGAGCAGCCGCTTCCTTTAGCTGGGGCAGGGTAGCTTCAGTGCCTACCAGCTTTGGCAGATGTTTTTCCAGTTCCTGACTGGTGGCAATGCCCTCTATACCGCTAAAGCTCAGGCTTTTTACCAGCATGGTGGGTTGTTCATTGATAGCTTGGCCTATGGCAGGCTGACTAGCTTCTTGGGCCTGAATTGGAGGCTGATATGCCAGCAGACCAATAGCAGATAAGGCGGCAATGGACAGTATCCTTTTTGTATGTTTTTGTTTCATAATCAAATACCTCATTTATGCTATTTTATCTGTGGGAATGGTTTTTCATGGAGATATTAAATAGCAAAGTTTAGACATAGTCTTTATATATATATTATACTATGAAGAATGTCCATCGCCTATGTCTATTCACGGAATATATTGCAGATTCACGGATTTAATTTGTTAAAATGTCCACTAAAGACGGACAGTGACTTGTTATGTGGCATATTCCGTTCAAAAAAACACTCTCCATAATGTAGAGTGCCAATCCTTAAGCTAGACCAGATAAATCTAAATTTGCAGACAAAAAAGAGCACACATACCTTGAGGTGGGTATGTGTGCTCTTATCATATAAATGATATTATTTTTTCAATACTTAACTAGTCATAGAAAGTATTACCTAAATTCTGATTTGCCGAATACATCAATTATCTATACACTTTTTTTGAGGCATGGCATATACCCTTACAGGCACGCTCGCGCTATATTGATGTGCCTCAC
>ERZ1026776.710-NODE-710-length-21756-cov-91.785217_pt1 | contig 21756 bp, 22 predicted proteins | sample MGYA00380125_ERZ1026776 | MGnify/ENA primary metagenome ERZ1026776 (study PRJEB33269, sample SAMEA4719761) | human gut metagenome | biome: human-associated habitat; feature: organic feature; material: feces | place: Cameroon | collected 2013-10 ...
TACTTTATAGAGAGGACACAAAAATGTACCAAGTTATTTTTTAATCATTACTTAAAGCAAATATTTATGAAAAGAATTAGTATAATAATAGCAACCTGCAATGCTGGTAAGGTATTGCAACGTTGTTTGGATAGTATTCGTCCTCAAAAGGCGGAAGAGATAGAACTCCTTATTATTGATGGTAAAAGTAAGGATAATACTGTTGAGATTATTCAGAAGAATGGTGACATTATAGACTATTATGTTTCAGAACCAGACAGGGGCATTTATGATGCTTGGAATAAAGGCATAAAGGCTTCTAGTGGTGAGTGGATACAGTTTTTAGGAGCTGATGATGAGCTTTTGCCTAATGCTGTTCATACTTATTTAGATTTTTTACAGAAGAAAGAATGTCGTAATTTTGATATAATTTCCGGAAAATCTTTTTTAGTTGATGAAAATAATAACGTGTTAGGTACGTTTGGGAAAAAAATGTTATGGAAGGAGTTGCGTCATAATATGTTAATATCTCATGGCTCAACATTGCATAACAGAAACTTTATAAATGTAAATGGTAATTTTTCGCTGCAATATAAAATATGTGCAGATTATGAGTTTTTTGTCCGTTATGGAAGCAAGCTTAAAGGAACATTTATAAATGATTTTTTTCTTAAGTTTCGTGTTGGTGGCGCAAGTGATAGTATCTCTGCAATTAAAGAAACGTTTATGATACGTTATAGATGTGGTAGTGTAAGTGTTATCGAAAATTGCTTTTATGCATTAAAAGGATTTATGGGATTTTATTATCGTAAACTAATAAAATAGTGATGGCTAATTTCAAAATTCGAATCCAGATTCCGCCTATATTGAATATGGCTCAGTGGATATTAGTAATAGGTATATTTTTTTATAATAGAATCGAACTTGTAACAACAATATTTGCTTCGTCAATTGTTTTGTACCATTATGGCGCTTTTAAGAAATCTCATATTTTAAAATATTTGATAGCAGTATTTGGGCTTTCTTTTGTGACGGCACATTTCTGCGGATATTCTGTAGACAAGATGATTCAGCAAATGTTTTTTATTGCTATAATTTATTTGTTGTATGAGCAGTTCTTTTTATATAATTTAAATTGGCTAGAATCTTTATTCCGAAAATTTATTAAAGTATCTTATTGGGTAAGTTGTTTAGGCATTTTAGAACTAATTGTTTGGATTGCATTAAAATATGATATTTCAAATATTTTGGATTGTCAATGGATTACAGGCATGCCTGGTATGACAGTAGAGATGGGGCCTCTTGTTAGGGTTCGTTCTACAGAACTTGAAGGCGGTTGCTTAGGAATACAGTTGATACCAAGTTTGATATACTTGTTTTATTTTAATGATCCTTATAAAGTCCTTGTTGGACGAAGAAGGTATGTTATTTTATTTTCTTCCTTATTTACTGTTTCTCCCTTTGTTTACTTATCATTGGCAGTAATTTGCTATTTGAAAATAATAAAGTTGTTCCCAAGATTAAAAGTACTTTTTGTTGCTTTTGGAATATTGGGATGCGTTTCCTTGTTTTTAATGTTGCAGACTAGTACAAATATGGAACAAAATGCTACTGGTGTTGATGGTATCTTAATGAGAATACAAGATACTTCTACTCAGATAGAACAATTAGATGATAGAGATGCGACATTGCAGACTAATGTATCCACGGCTGTCTTGATGACAAACCTTTATAGTGCAATGCATGCTCCTTCACGTTTATTTGGTACGGGAGTAGGTACAAATAGGCAAAATTATGAACGTAGTTATGGCTTTTATAGATCTTATGAAAATAGTGTTACAACTTTGAATCTTGATGACGCATATTCTTTAGGTATCCGAATTTTTTCGGAATTAGGGTACGTTGGAATATTCTGTTTACTTATGTTTTTAATAAAAAATTATAAGCGTAATGCTATTAATATTTGTATGTTGTCAATGATAGTACCATTTATATTTAGAGGAGGTGTATATGTCGGGTATGGTACTACATTTATATTTTTCTTGTATTATTATTCTTCCAAGTTGGGAAAGTGCTTAAAATAGAAATTTATGGTTAAGAATATTGTTATAGTAAATGATTTTGCTAATACTGATGGTGGTGCTGGAAAAGTTGCTGTTGATGTTGCTTTGGAACTTTCTAAACAATATAATGTATTTTTCTTTACATCAGTAAAACCTATAGATGTTAGATTTGTAAATTCACACGTTAGAATAATTTGTGTCGGAAAGCCTGATATTTTATCAGATACAAATCGCATTCGTGCAATTACTAAGGGACTATTTGATAGTAATGTTAGAAAGCAATTTAAAAGTCTGCTTTCAAACTTGGATTCAAAAGATACGATAGTTCATGTCCATACTTGGACAAAAGCATTGACATCTGCAATTTTTGAGGTTACATCAAAAATGAATTTCCATTTAGTGTTAACCCTTCATGACTATTTTATTGCTTGTCCTAATGGAGGATTCTTTAATTATAAAGCCAAAAGAATTTGCGATAGAAAGAGCTTGTCTGTCAACTGTCTTTTATCAAATTGTGATGTTCGCAACTACCCTCAAAAGTTATGGAGAGTTCTAAGATTATTAATCCAAAAGCATTTTCTTTGGAGAAACAAAAAACTTACATTGTTATATATATCTGATATGTGTCGAAATATGTCATTGCCATATATACCAAATAATGTGGATATGATATATTTGCCTGATCCTGTAGAATTAGGAAATAAAGCTAAAGTAGATGTGAGTACAAATGAATGTTATCTGTATCTTGGCCGCTTGTCACCCGAAAAGGGGGCTATTTTATTCTGTGAGGCAATTTCTGATTTGAGACTTAAGGGGTTAATTGTAGGTGATGGCTATTTGAAAAATGAGTTGGAAGTGAAATATCCGCACATAGAATTTGTGGGATGGGCTTCAGGGAAGAAAAAGGAACTTTGCCTAAGACGAGCTAAGGCTTTGGTGTTCCCCTCTTTTTTGGGTGAAACATATGGGTTGGTTGTGGCCGAAGCTAAGTCTTATGGTATACCTTGTATAGTGCCTAATCGCTGTGCTGCTAGTGAACAGATAGAGGATGGTAAAACAGGATATGTCTTTAAAACAGGTGATTTAGAATCACTGAAAGAGGCAATTATGAAATATGAGAATACGGATCTTGCTCAAATGCAGAAAAATTTGCTTGAAAGTTTCCATCCTGAGGAGCTGAGTATGGAAACGCATTTGAAGCGATTGGTTGGTATTTATAATGAAATTTTGGAAAATGAAAAATAATCGTTCTTTATCTGTGGATATTACCAAAGGAATTGCTATTATTGCAATTGTTTTAGGTCATATTACTTATTCTTATCCAACCTGTAAATTACTTGATTCAAGTGTGCTGTTTTATGGTCTATGGCATGTTGCTGTGTTTTTTATCGTGGCAGGTTTCTTTATCAAGGAAGAACAATTGGTTCTACCCAAATTGTGGTTTAAGAAGAAGTTCTCTTCTCTTTATTTGAAGATTCTTTACTTCTATATACCTGCTGTATTGCTTCATAATGCGCTGCTTCATATTGGTTGGTATTCTTTGGATTCAACTGAGCCAGTTATTTATTCTTACTCAGGATTTGATTTCGTGAAGCAAACTGTATTTGCTATCTGTTTGGGTGGAAGAGAACCGATTCTTGGGGCAATGTGGTTCGTATATGTACTTTTCATGGCTTTAATTGGCTTGTCTATTGTTTCATGGCTGATAAAGAAGTTAGCCAAGGATGATAGACAATATGAATGGATGAGAGTTATTGCATTGTTGTCAATGTGTATGGTTGCTGGTATTCTTAGTAATAAGTATGGCTTGACAATTCGCCGATTTAGTAATACATTTACCGCAATGCTGCTGATATATGTTGGCAAAATAATGTATCAGAAGATGAAATTGTCTTTCGATAATGGCTATTTGGCTATAGTGTGTGGATTGGTTGCTTTCGAGGTCGCTTGCATGCTTGGTGGCGTATCCCTAAATGGAAATGAATATAAGGATATTCTTCAGCTGTTAGTTGCTGCGCCTGCTGTTCTATATATAATAATGTATATAGGTAAGCATATTGAGACTAAAATTGTAGGTAAGGCTATCGCATATGTTGGAAAGGACTCTTTCTACGTTATGGCCTTGCACTTTGTTGGCTTTAAATTTTGTACTTTAGCATTACAGGGCATAGGTTGTGGGGGGGGCAAATCTTTGTGATTTGACACCAGGTGTTGATGGTAATAATCTCTTGCTTTTTGTTTATGCTCTATTTGGAGTAGGGTTCCCATTATTGTTTATGTGGGGATTTAGGCAAATTAAAACTTTAATTAAATAATAATGTAATTATGGAAAATCCTATGGTATCTATCATTACGGTAGGTATGAATCATTTAGTATATATAAAGGAGCTCTATAAATCTATTTATTCGGGAGAAACAATACCTGAAGTTTCTTTTGAAGCCATTTATGTAGATAACTGCTCTAAAGATGGTAGTGTGGAATTTCTTCAACAGGAATATCCACAAGTGAAAATTATCAGGAATAGAACCCCTAAAGGATTTGGTGAGAATAATAATATTGGTGCATTAGCATCGACAGGTAAATATCTAGCCATCATCAATCCTGATGTATCTTTTTGCAAGGGAAGTCTTGATTCGCTTTACGATTTTATGGAAAAGAATCCCGAGGTAGGTATTGCCGTTCCTCATCTGTTTAATAAGGACTTGACTCATCAATTTTCTATTAGAGGATTTATTACTCCAATGATTTTTGTAAATCGTGTGCTTTCGCATGGTAAGGATGATGCAGCAAACAAGGCTGTAGAGAAATATCTGTGTAAGAATATTGATGTGGAAAAGGTTCAACCAGTAAATTGGGCAGTCGGTGCAGCTCTCTTTATTTCAAGAGAGGTTTATAGCAAACTTGCTGGATTTGATAAAGACTATTTCCTATATATGGAAGATGAAGACCTCTGTTTAAGGTCATGGCTAATGAATAGACCTGTTGTTTATGTACCTCAATCGCAGATGATACATAATCATCTGCGTGCTAGTGCAAAAATAGGCAAAAAAGCTTTTATGCATTTCAAGAGTTTAAGGACTTTCTTTAAGAAGCATGGCTATTCTATACCGGATTTTGCTGGTGCTTGTAAGTTGAATTTTATTTTGTAATTGCTATTATGGAAGTAATAAAGACAGATATAGATGGCGTGCTCATCATTGAGCCTCGCCTGTTTAGAGATGCTCGTGGCTATTTCTTCGAGAGCTTCAGTGAGCGTGAGTTTAAAGAGAAGGTGGAGCCATTGGTAGGCTACAAGGTGGAGTTCTGCCAGGACAACGAGAGCATGAGCAGTTATGGTGTGATGCGTGGCTTGCATTTCCAGAGACCTCCGTTTACCCAGAGCAAGCTGGTGAGATGTGTGAAGGGTAGGGTGCTGGATGTTGCCGTGGATATCCGCAAGGGTTCGCCTACATACGGTAAGCATGTGGCGGTGGAACTGACGGAGGATAATCATCGTCAGTTCTTTATTCCTAAAGGCTTTGCGCATGGCTTCGCTGTATTATCTGAAACTGCGATATTCCAGTATAAGTGTGATAACTTCTATCACCCAGAGGCTGATGGTGGTATCTCTATCTTGGATGAATCTCTAGGCATCGATTGGCGCATTCCTACGGAACACGCTAATCTTTCCGAGAAGGATACGAAACATGAGATGTTGAAGGACTTTGAAAGTCCTTTTGAATACTAAGGGTGGAATTATGCTAGTTAACTTTGATTACTGCCCACTAAACATTAAATGATATGAAAGGAATAGTATTAGCAGGTGGTAGCGGTACACGTTTGTATCCTATCACAAAGGGTATCAGCAAGCAGCTGATTCCTATCTTTGATAAACCGATGATATACTACCCAATATCTGTATTGATGTTGGCAGGTATCCGTGAGATTCTGATTATCTCAACACCTTTTGACTTGCCTGGTTTCAAAAGGCTCTTAGGTGATGGCAGCCAGTTCGGAGTCAAGTTCCAGTATGCTGAGCAGCCATCACCAGATGGATTGGCTCAGGCATTCATCATCGGTGAGGAGTTTATCGGCGATGATTCTGCTTGCCTTGTATTGGGAGATAACATTTTCTATGGTGCAGGATTGAACAAGATGTTGCATCAAGCAGTTGTAGATGCTGAGCAGAACAACAAGGCAACGGTCTTTGGCTATCGTGTCAGCGATCCGGAGAGATATGGTGTTGCCGAGTTTGATGAGCAAGGAAACTGTCTGAGTATTGAGGAAAAGCCTGAGCATCCAAAGAGCAATTATGCTGTAGTGGGCTTATACTTCTATCCTAACAAGGTAGTGGAAGTTGCCAAGCATATTAAGCCGTCTGCTCGTGGTGAGTTGGAAATCACCACCGTAAACCAGGAGTTCCTGAAGGACATGGAGCTGAAGGTACAGACCATGGCAAGAGGATTCGCCTGGCTTGATACCGGAACCCATGATTCCCTTTCTGAGGCATCTACCTTTATCGAAGTCTTGGAGAAGCGCCAGGGCTTGAAAGTTGCTTGTTTGGAAGGAATCGCATACCGCCAGGGATGGATTTCTGCTGAACAATTGAAGGCAAATGCACAACCTATGTTGAAGAACGACTACGGTAAGTATCTGCTTTCAATCCTTGAAGAGAAAGATCAAACATTAAAAAAGAATTTAGAATATTAATAAGATGAAGAATATCATTATCACGGGCGGTGCAGGTTTCATCGGCTCACACGTAGTAAGACTTTTTGTGAACAAATATCCTGAGTATCACATCATCAACCTCGACAAGTTGACATACGCAGGCAACCTGGCTAACCTCAAGGACATCGAGGACAAGCCTAACTATACTTTCGTTAAGGGTGATATCTGTGATTTCGACCTGATGTTGAAACTGATGCAGGACTACAAGGTGGATGGCATCATCCATCTCGCTGCCGAGAGCCATGTAGATAGAAGTATCAAGGATCCATTCACTTTCGCTCAGACCAACGTGATGGGTACCCTGTCTCTGCTCCAGGCGGCAAAGATTTACTGGGAGAGTCTTCCTGAGGGATACGAGGGCAAGCGTTTCTACCACATCTCTACCGATGAGGTGTATGGTGCGTTGCAGATGACTCATCCTGAGGGCATTCCTGCTCCTTTCACTACAAAGGCATCTAGCGATAAGAACCATGAGGCTTATGGCGAGGAGTTCTTCGTAGAGACTACCAAGTACAATCCTCATTCTCCATATTCTGCATCTAAGGCAAGCTCAGACCACTTCGTCCGTGCTTTCCACGATACATACGGTATGCCAACCATCGTGACCAACTGCTCTAACAACTACGGTCCATACCAGTTCCCAGAGAAGTTGATTCCGCTGTTTATCAACAATATCCGTCATCGCAAGCCATTGCCAGTATATGGTAAGGGTGAGAACGTGCGCGACTGGTTGTATGTAGTAGATCATGCCCGTGCCATCGATATGATTTTCCACAAGGGTAAGATTGCCGAGACTTACAACATCGGCGGTTTCAACGAGTGGAAGAACATCGATATCATCAAGGTGGTTATCAAGACCGTTGATAGATTGCTCGGCAGAAAGGAAGGCGAGGATATGGATCTCATCACTTATGTAACAGACAGAAAGGGTCACGATATGCGTTACGCCATCGACTCTAGAAAGCTGCAGAAGGAACTAGGCTGGGAGCCATCTCTCCAATTTGAGGAGGGTATCGAAGAAACGGTGAAATGGTATCTCGAGAATCAGGAATGGATGGATTATGTTACTTCTGGGGAGTATCAGAAGTATTATGAGAATATGTATAAGGATAGATAATGTCTTTTTTCGAAAACCTACCCGTCCTTCCTTACCGTTAAGGAAGGTTTTTCGAATCCCTCCGTCTCCCTTTAGCCAAAGGGAGCTCCACCTCTAACCAAGCCTTCCTCCTCAGAAGGAAGGATGTAACCGCCCTCCGGTGCTCAGAACCGCTACGCTCTAAGGTTGTCGGACCATCAAAGGTCTTCGCCATCTTGTGCGGGCTGGGACCGCCTGGGGGTAAAAGCTTTATATAAGCAGATTCATTAATCAATATAACTGCACAATTATGTATACATTTTTAGATAACATGTTCAATGTGCTCAAAATGGCAGCAAATAATGAGCAACAGAAAGATTTGGCGGCTTTGGCGATTTGTAGGAACAATTTGAAAGCTATTGATACTCTCCAAAGGCTCCGTCAGTATTGCGTGAATATTGGTGACTTACAACATGCTGAAGAAATTCAGCAAGAGATTATCAGATGCCAAAATAAAATTTCACAAGAGGTTTTGGAAAAGGCACTGAGAAGCAGAAATAATGCATAGGGTATGTGTTCTTTTACCTTTGCACCCATTAACAAACTTTGAGTTTCTGGATTCTGGGCGCAAAGGTAAAAGAATACTTACGATTTAAAATATAGAAAGCAGATTATTTTTTATATGATAGAAGAAACTAAACAAAGACTCGGATTTTATCGAAAAATGCAGTTGTGGCCTATAGCCAATGAACTGGATTTCGAAAACTGGTTAGATAATTTCCAAAGTGATAGGGACAAGGAGATTGCAACTCAAATTTTGGATAAATTTATCTATATACCAGATACGCTTGTAAATCAAATGTTGCAGACTGTTATTGGACATTGTGGCTATTTCTTTTCAAGTGTCTATCCAACTTGGACTTATGATAGTTTTAAAAGTAATTGTTGGTATAGTTTTGTTCAAGGTGAGGGTGAAGATGATGTAACTGATAGTGGATACATTTTTACTCGTAAGTTAAGAGATGAAGCCGGTATTCCTGCTGAGAGGATATTGAGCTTTGAAAAATTGATACAAAAGCTAGAAGAGAATGAATCAAAACCTCAAAATGTTATCTTGGTTGATGATTTTGTCGGGACAGGTGCACAAATTGATTATACTTGGAATACAGTGAAATATGGTAAAAAGCAAATGACATTAGGTGAACATTGTCAAGCGCACCATCATCATATTGTTTATGCACCATTGGTTGTTAACGTGAAAGGGTTGGATCGGATAAAACATAAATGTATTGGATTGCACTTGGAGTATGTTCATTTGTTGACTCCTGAATATAGTTTGTTAAATAAAGATAGCGTATTTTGGAAAGGCGATGATAAAAAGTTTAAAGACTTTATGATCTTATTGGATAAAATAGCTGATAAGGAAGGTATTCCACAGGAATGGGGAGGTAACCAAAATGATAAGTGGGGATTTGGAGCCCAAGGCTTAGCTTTGGCATTTAGTCATGGCATTCCTGATGCTTGCCCTGCTTTTTTCTATTGGGATACAGTAACATGGAAACCTTTGAAGAAAAGATATTATCACAGATAAACATTTAAGCCTATGTCTTTAGAACATAAATTAAGAAAATTGGATGACTTGTTCGGCAGTTATAAAGCAGAATGGCTCAATGAGCGTATATTTCGCTTCTTTGCAGAACCAAGCTATTTTAATGCATTGAAGAGTTATCGTCCTTGTGTGCTTATTGGTGGACGAGGTACTGGTAAAACGACAGTTCTAAGAGGATTGTCTTATCAAGGTCAGTTTGCCTTGAATCATGATGATATTAATCAATTTGATGAAAATCAATTTGTAGGAATTTATTTCCGTTGTGACACAAATCATGTTCACGCCTTTCAAGGTAAAGGTATTTCAAAAGAAAAATGGATTGAGATATTTGCACATTATTTCAATTTGATTCTTACGAGTGAGATACTTTATTTTATTGATTGGCATAAGAAAAAAAAGGACTCTGATGAAGTGTTGGATTCTCATGCTTGTCGGTTGATAGCTACATCTTTACATTTGGATGAAAAAGTTGTTGGTTTTGATTCTTTATTAGCTGAGTTGGAGTTGGCGATGTATAAGTTTCAAGCTGATGTAAATAATATTGCAGATGGAAACATGCCGCAATTATCCTTGGCTGGTGATCCCATCAAAATAGTTACAGAACAGGCGCATAAGTTAACTCAATTTAAAGGTAAAATATTTTATCTTCTCATAGATGAATATGAGAATCTGCTGGATGAACAACAACAGGTTGTTAATACATTGTTGAAGCATACTCCACCATCATATACTTTTAAAATTGGTGTTCGTGAAATGGGCTGGCGTATTCATTATACGCTTAATCCACAAGAGTTGGTTAATGATCCTGCTGATTATGTAAGGTTTAATATTGTTGAAATGTTTACGGGTGACACTTCTGATCAGTTTGAATCTTTTGCTAGAGATGTCTGCCAGTTGAGAATTAAAAATTTAATGGAAGGGGAGGAACTTGACTATAATATTGAAGACGCTCTTGGCGATATGACTATGGAGGAAGAGGCTCTACTTCTTGGTGTGGAACGACATAATTATTTTTTGGAAGTCGTTGACTTGGAAAAACAAAAGAATATAAATCTAGAAATATCTTCTTTATATAAGTTCTTCTTGTCATATTGGTCTCATGTTCAAGGTGAAATCTTAGAAGACGTAATAAACGATTTTAGGTTAAATCGTTCGTCTTGGAACACACGGTATGACAACTATAAATATAGCCTCCTTTTCAAAATTAAGAGTGGGCGAGGTAGCGGTGGTATACAGAAATATTATTCTGGATGGAAAACTTTTGTTAAATTAGCTTATGGTAACATACGATATTTGATGGAACTTGTTTATCGTTCTTACTATCTTTATTTGCAGGAGAATGGTGATTTGAATAAACCGGTTCCTGCTAAGGTTCAAACCAATGCTGCCTATAAGGTTGGTTGGAAAAACTTAACGGAATTGGAAGGCACATGGAAAAATGGAGCACAGCTTACTCGTTTGGTTCAATCAATAGGTACCATTTTTGGACATATGGCAAAATTGGGTCGTGTAGCTCCTGAAGTAGATCAGTTTGAAATAGAAGATAGTATGACATCCCGTACTGAAGAGTTATTATCTGCTGGTGTCATGAATTTGGCTTTGGTTCGTTTGTCTACGAATAAACAAACTGGTAATGGCAGCGTAAAGGAGTTTATGTATATGCTTCATCCGATATTTGCGCCTTACTTCACTTATAGTTATCGTAGAAAGCGTAAGATGATGATAAAAAATTCTGAATTTCTAGAGTGCATAGATCATCAAAAAGATGCTGTTGCCAGTATATTAAAAAAGAAAAACGTTAATGTGGAATCAGAAAAGTCAATTCCTATGCAACTTACATTCGATTTTTTAGAAGACAATGATTAATAAAGACTATTTGTATACAACAATTTGGGATGATTTGAGTACTGTAATTTTAGAAAGGAACTCTCTTTATCTTTATGCTCACGATCCTGAGGAACGAAGTCGATATTGTGCCTCTGTACTTCAATCTAATAACTCTGATAGTATATTTCTAGAGCTAAATCTTGATGACCAAGACCAAGCTACGCTCATAGGTACAGATGAATTGTTTTCTCTTAGTAGTAAAAAGGCGGTGATTGGGTTTATTAGAAGATATAATCCTACATTTGTTTATTTGGAAGCTACAGGAATGAGTTGTCGTTTAATTGCTCCTATTTTACGCTATGCTATAGAGGAGCAAATATGCATAAAGGTAGTATATAGTGAGCCCAAACAATATAGGTTGCCTGAATTTAAAAAGGTTGGTGTGAATAAAGATTTATCTGAGACTGTAGATGGTATTAATCCTTTGCCTGGATTTGTTACATTGGTACATTCAAGGACGGAGCCTCTTTTTGTAGTCATGCTCGGTTTTGAAGGTGGACGTTTCAATTATTTGCTTTCAAACAAGCAACCTTCTTATGAAAAAATTCATCCTGTGATAGGCGTTCCCGGATACCGTATTGACTATCCGTATGAAACTTATTGGGGAAACAGATATTCTCTGGAAATGACAAAAGCATGGGAACATGTTACGTATGCAGAGGCTAATTCTATTGTTGATAGTTATTTGACTTTAGGTAGAATCTCTTCTAGAAATCGAAATCCTAATATGATAGTGGCTCCAATTGGAACTAAACCGCATGTGATAGGTGCCATTTTGTATGCCATAAAGAATCCTACGAAGGTGGAATTGTTATATGATAATCCCAAGCGTAGTGTTCATCGTACAGATGGAATTGGGAAAATCTTGGTTTGTGATATTTCTAAACTATATAACGAAAATTGAATATGACGGGAATTGATTCTTATTATACTCCTGCGTATTTAGCTGATAGATTGGTCAAGTTTGTAGGCAAAAGACAAGTGCGTAATACTATAGATTTTTGTGTCGGTGATGGCAATCTCTTGAAAGCTGCTGCAAGGCAACTGGATGGCATAGAGCTTTATGGCACAGATATATCTTATGAGGCATTAAAGAATCTGGCTGTTGATTGCCCAGATTTCTATTTGAGCTATTGTGATTTTCGTGATGATAAGTCTGTAGCTTCTGTACGTTTTTTAAGGAACCACCAATTTGATTTGATTTTACTTAATCCACCTTTTACTTGTAAGGGTAGTATTATAGAACACGTTAACTTAGATGAGAAAGATTTTAAAGTTAGTACGGCTATGCTTTTTCTGATGCGATCATTACGTTTTTTATCCGATAATGGTGGGCTTTATGCTATAATGCCAATTAGTATAATTTACTCAGAAAAGGATAAACAAGCTTGGGATTATTTAAAAAAATATTATCATGCTTGTGTTTTAGAGGAGCCATCAAGGGTATATTTCTCAAAAAAATGCTCTCCTAATGTGGCTCTTGTATATGTGGGTAAGTATGAACAGAAAGGTGTAGAATTTAATGCCTCAACAAATTTTAAACATTTGGCAGTTCAATCGGTTACCCGTGGAAGTCTTAGGATGACTGATATTGTCTATAGTAAAAAAAAGACAGCTGTACCTTTGATTCATACAACAAATTTGCAGAATGGATCATTAGTGTACTTGAAGAAAATCGTGTCAGAACAAAAGGGCATATCTGGTTCTGGTGTCATCATTCCTCGTGTATGCAATCCTAATAAAAATAAGATTGTAATTTTAGCTGATGCTCAGCAATATGCTTTATCTGATTGTGTCATGTTTCTTGAAACTCCTTCGTTGGAAGATGCCGTTGAAGTACGTAATTGCATTCTTGCGAATTGGGAAAGTTTTAAAATGATATATAAAGGTACAGGGGCTCAGTATACTACACTAAAACGTGTAAAGACAATATTTGGATTAAATGAAAACTAAATTAAAATACAAGAAATGAATGTTACTTTGATTCTAGGAAATGGTTTTGACCTTAACGTGGGGTTGCCTACAGCCTATTCTGATTTCTATAAGTATTATATGTTAGTTGATTCTCCAAAATCAACCTATCTCATCAAGCAAGGGATTGGCGAAAAACCGCAAACGTGGGCGGATTTAGAGAAAAGTCTGGGTGAAATATCCAAACAATATGGGCAGGATTCGGATGCTTATATTGAGGCTTTTGAGAATGTTAGGGATGAACTGGCTAAGTATCTTTCGGCAGTTGATGAATATGAAATACTTGGTATGGAAAAATTGGCAGTTCATTTTTTGCGAGATATATTGGATGTGGATAGATTCTTGGATAATAAACCCAAGCAAGAATATCGAGAATTTTTGAAAGGGCTCAATTCAAAGAATGATGTTGAGTTGACAGTGGTTAATTTTAACTATACGACTACGATTGAAAAGTTGATGAATGTCAAAAATGAGTATGCAATGCCACCTAAAAAGGTGACTTTCCATGAAGTTATTCATGTTCATCAAAATTTAGATACTGGCATTCTTATGGGGGTGAATGATGTATCACAAATTTCTAACGAGGCTTATGCTAAGGAGTTTGCTATTCGTGCAAGAATGGTGAAACCATTTATCAACGAAATGTTTGCTGCTGGTAATGATCAAAAATGTTATGATGCAATATCTGATGCTGATGTCGTTATTTTGTTTGGCACTTCTTTTGGAGAAACAGATGAAATATGGTGGGAGTGTTTGAAAAATGTAGTATTTAATCGTAATGTTCGTATCATTTATGCTCCTTATGAGAAAGAAGCAGCAAAACATCTTCATGAGTCTAATGTGATATTGAAAAATTATTATTTTAAGGATACATTGGCGAAACGATTGTCAAGAGGAAATCCGATGGTGGCGCAAGATTTATATGGGAGAATTTATCCTATTCGGAATAACCATTTATTTGAATTTGGTTATACTCGCGGAAATATCGATTTGGCTCGTACCAAAATAATCAGTAAGATAATGAAAAGAACAAGTTTGTCATGAACCTGTACCACTAGAGCCGGTATTCGGTGAATGCCGTATTGTGCGCCTACAGACTTGAGAGCACTATATGGCATCGTTGCAACAATTGGTGTATCTCTTCTGATTGTGATGAAAGATTCTTATCTGCACTCAAAAATAGATATAGTGAGGATAGAATAACCGTTATATTGAATGAAAATTGACTAAAAGGAAGATTATATGAAGAAACCATTTAAAATGACAGCTAGGGTCTAGGCGCGTTTAGGGAAAGCTCTTATAAAAAATCCTAATATAAAAAAGTGATATGACGAAAGATGAACTTTATTCTAAGATGGCAGCAATGCTTCCTGTAGAGAATGCGGATAGCAAGCCATTTCGTATTCTTTTATCTGATAGTCTGAAGACTTATCTATCTTATATATACGAGACAGAAGGCATCGGAGGTGAGGATAAAAAGGAAATAGCTTATATCTGTGAGGCAATAAAAGCTATCGTTAAAGCGCAATATAAAGGTTTGCATGCACAAGCTTTTAGAAAGCTATCTAATTTGTTTTCTGGTAAAACTGGACATAAAGGTTTTGGTAATATCTTGTTTATTTCGCCATTAGAAGCAAATACCAGTTTCTATAGGGCTAGGATACATAGTGGTACCAAGAAGTTTACCTATAAGGATATGTTTCATATTCCTTTTTCAAAACGAGGAATAGTTCAAACTCAACGCTATAGTTTTCCGGGCTATCCTTGTTTGTATGTTGGAGAAAGCGTCTATGCCTGTTGGGAAGAAATGCATCGTGTAGATTTCGATTTATGTATGATTTCACGTGTAGAGAATCAGAAAGATATTGGTCTTCTTGATATGCGAATACCCGATAAAAATGATTTTGATAAGCATATGATAAGGACCTTATATTTCTTCCCATTGTTACTTTCATGTATGGTAGTAGTAAGCAATAGGGATGACGTTTTTAAGCCCGAGTATATCATTCCGCAGTTAGTGACAGAGTGGGTAATTACTCATAATGATAAGTCGGAAACAAAGAAAAATGATGCTTTGATTTATGGTATACGATATACCTCGTCATTGAAGACCGATGAATTTGAATTTCCAAAGTCAAAACTTGATAATATCGCATTGTTCCCAATAGATGCTTTGGGGGCTAATGGTAATGATTATTGTCCTAAGTTGGTCGATAATTTCTCGATAACAAATCCTACCTGCAATGAATTTGAAAAGTTAAAATGCGGTTATGACATAGATTTAGGTAATGCTGGGTTTGCTGATAAAGATTTTGAATTGTTTGCTAACTATGAACTTTCAGATTTTGGGCAATTAGAAAAAAGATTACGTGACACTGATAAGTTAAAGCTTTATAAAATGAGTAACTAAAGTTTTTGTGGTGAAGTTGAAGGTGAAAACATATATGAATAGTACATATCCATATTTTGCTTTATTACGATATTGTTTGGGTGAAAAAGGGAATATGAGCAGGGTGATTGCTGGTATGGACTGGCAGGAGCTGTATTCCTTTGCTTCTAAGCAAGCTCTGCTGGGGCTTTGCTTTGATGGCATTGAGCGATTGGGGAAGGAATATCCTGAGGAGTTGAAGCGGAACCCGATAGGGAGGGAGCTGCTGATGAACTGGATGGGTAAGGTGCAACAGATTCGCAGTCAGAACATGAAGGTGAATGCTGTGGCTGGTAAGCTCTTCTCGATGCTGAGAGAGGATGGTATGAGGTGCTGTGTTCTGAAAGGACAGGGGAATGCCTTGATGTATCCGAATCCTTATTCACGTACTCCTGGGGATATTGATGTTTGGATTGATGCTAGTAGGGAGAGGATTATGGAGTATACTCAAAAGAAGTTTGAACTGGGGGATGATATCAGACTGCAGCATCTGGAGACTTCCTTGGATGGTGTGCCTGTGGAGTTGCATTTCTTTCCTTGCTCTATGAATAATCCTATCTATCATGCCAGGTTGCAGAAATGGTTTCGGAGGAATGCGGATCTGCAATGCTCAAATGTTGTGAGTTTGCCCGATGGGGCAGGGGATATTGCTATTCCTACTTCTTCTTTCAATGTTGTTTATCAGCTGACGCATCTTTATCATCATTTCTTTGATGAGGGGATCGGAATGAGGCAAATCATTGACTATTTTCTGGTAGTTTGCGACTTTTATAAAGTCTATCAAAATTCTTCGAAAATCACCCCGTCCCTCTTTACCCTTAAAGAAGGAGATTTTTCGAATCACCCCGTCCCTCTTTCCAAAGAGGGCTCCACCTCTCACCCAAGCCCTCTCTCCTCAGAAGAGAGGGATGTAACCGCACCTTCTCGGTGCTTGGAACCGCTACGCTCTAAGGATGGCGGACCATCAAAGGTCTCGCCAGATTGTGCGGGATGGGACCGCCTGGGGATGAGTGGAGCATCAACGGTCTCGGCAGATTGTGCGGGATGGGACCGCCGGGATGGTAGTGGGGATATGACTTCTGATGCTTCTGCCAGTTCTGCTTCCACTACTGATTCTTCAGCCTCAACTGCTTTAGATGTGGTGCAGAGTGATCTGAAGCATCTTGGATTTTGGAAGTTCGCAGGGGCGGTGATGTATGTACTGCATGAGACATTGGGACTATCAGAGGAGAAAATGATAGCGCCGATGGATGAAAAGCGAGGAAAGTTGCTGCTTGCAGAGATACTGAATGGTGGCAACTTCGGACAGCACTTCACCAAATATGGGCATTTTACACAACAAGGAATGGCAAAGAAATACTTCCTTAAGATATGGAGAAATATGCACTTTGTGCGATATTATCCTGCCGAGGCTCTAAGTGAGCCAATTTTCAGAACTTGGCACTTCTTCTGGCGGATGAAGAACAAGAAATAATAGATATACGGCTAACGGCTCTACTCTCCCCCTTTTATAAGAGGTACTTTTCGGGGATGGGGCTTAGTAGCCTGAATAGAATATACAATTTGGTTATGAGAAAAAGGGTAAAAGAAAATCATGAGGTTATTTTTGGACCAAACGCACAAGGGCATGTTTATAAACCTGCTCCTTATCATAGCTATAAAGCTGTAGAAAGGAAAGATAAGACTAGATGGGTTGATGATGCTAATTTTGAGTTCTCTATATTCAATTTGGCAGATGTTCATACTGGTTTGCCATATCCTGAGAACATAAAGGTGATAGATAAAAGATGGATGAATGATGATGGTAAAGGTCTTTATGCCATTTTGAATCAAGGAAAAAACTTACTTGGTCAAACTGGTGAACGCCTTGCCTTTTTCCCGATTCCTCGTAATGCACAAGACCCATGGCATGGTTACCCAACCAATAGCCAATATATTGGAGATGAACTTGTGGAACATTGGTACTCCATCAATGTAATTTCTATAGGAATTTATCGTAAACTTTTAAAACATATCTTATGAAACCTGTTGTTAAATTTTCAATTAATGTGGAAGCTATAGATTGTTATCTCTATGGGGGATTTCTATTTCTTGTTATGGCAGATGGGCAATTACTATACGTTTCTTATCATAAGGTTGTAAATCGCTTAAAATATGAATATCCTCAGTACTCTAGTTTGATAGAATTGATATTCTTACATAATGAGTACTCTAAGGGTGAAGCTGCCAAGATTATTTTTGGTGTAACAGAGATAAGAGAGGTGGTAGAAAAACTTTGGTTGAAAGCTGCCAATGAAATAGAATTTGAATTAAATTTTAAAGATATTCAAGAAGAGTGTAAAAGCATCGGTGAATATTCATCCATACCTCTGGATATACGACTCTATGGCTATCGGCTGTTTCTTGGATGTAAGGATGGTCTATATGAGTCTCGTTTGAACATGGAAGATAACTTCCAGATAAAACCTTCTCATTTGGATAAATGCTATGATGGCAAAGTGATTGGGGTGAATGCTAATTATGGTTCTGTTGTAATCTCTGCTGATTGGGATGGGCTTTTGACTGGTGAAATCTTTGACTTTGATTCAAAGTTTAGGCTTGATGAGCGGCATCCTCAAGGTAAACGCTCTTTACGTACTGGTTGGATGAAAACTGATTTGATGAATTATGAGGGTACTTCTGAGTTTGACTATTATCGAAATGAGTATTTGCAGAAAAAAGATACAGAGGAGAAACAATTTTATTCCAAAGCTAAAATTTCTGAAAGAAAAATTATAAAGCAGTTTGGAACAGAAGTTTATGGTATGGAAACTCTCTTTGATAAATCTAACATAGATAAAGAAGATATAGTTTATAGTTTCAATAGTTCGCAGAAGGGCTTCTTTGTAATGAATGATGGATCTATACTCAATGCTACGGTAAGAGCAAATGGATTGGCTGATTCTTATTATATATCTTCGAGAAGTACAAATTTTGCAAAATTTGATAAGGGTATTATAGACAAGCCTTTGTCTAGCTGTATTGTACCTAGTGGGTGTATCTTGGAATTTTTTGATAAGGTGGTATTAATTCAAAATAGTCAAAGCCTCTCTTTAGTGAACCATTCTGTCAATAGTGTCCGCTCTTATACCTCTTCAACAAACTATCGAAACATCGTAAGTGTTGTGGATGACGACAAGGTCACTTTTTGCTCTATTTTTGGTTTGGATAGTTTGAACCATAAACCTGCATTTCCCAAGATTCCTGTTCCAGTCAATGGCTTTGAGCCTATGATTAATGAAAAACGAGGAAAGGATTTGCCTTTTTAATACATAACAATGTGATGCAAAAGAAAAAAGCAAATATTGAGCAGTTGACTGCAGTCATAAAGAAATATAAGGTTGTAGGTTCTTTCTTTTTTGTTTCTTGTACGAGTTGTTTTTGTTTAGGTACATATTACGAGAAAATAATGATGACTCGTGAAATAACAGAATTAGAAACCAAGCATCAAAGAGAATACTTGGAGCAAAAAGAGAACTTCTTGAAGTCTTATTATGGGCTGAAAGAACAGTTTTTAAAATATTCAAACGATACAATACATGGAAAATAGAACATATAATGACATAATGGAAGAATTGGGGCAATTAGAAGCTGCTGGTATTGATGTGTCAAGATACCAAAAACGTGCAAATGAGTTGGTGGAAGAGTTGAAATCGTCAACAGAAAAAGCAAGGAGAGAGACTCGAATTGTTACTGTGATTTCTTGCATATTCTGTATTCTAATAGTTGCATTTGCTGCTATCGTTAATTTGTCGAATTTAAATTTGAAGAGAGATGTTAGTGATAAAAATGCAATTATTGAGAAATATGAACAAATGGTGAGAACCCTTGGAATCGATACAGGCAGGAACTCGAAACTGCATAAAACTAATGGCTTACCAGATTCAAATGAATTAATAAATGAAAACTATCAACTGTTACGGAAAATTTCTGACTTAGAAAATAAAATGAAACTTATAAAGCATGAATATGGAATTAAAGTTATAGATGATGGTAAGTCTTATTATCTTCAAGCAAATAAGGTTGATTCAGCATTAATGCTTTTGGATGTATATCGTGACAAGATTCATTATGATGCCAAAAAGAAGGAATGGATTGTTGTCAGATAACGATAGGGTGGAATGAAACAATAGATATTAAGTACGAAAAATGAAAATGCCTATTACTGGAATATTTATGAATGGCTGTGCAGATATTACAAATAGGGCATAGCCCAATCAATGGGCTATGCTGATGAGTTTACTACCTAGAGCTGTAGTCATGGCATTCTCAAAGAGAATCCTCTATTCGTTTCATAATTTCCTTTGTCGGAAGGCGATGGTTGGACTCCAGTAAGGCTTTAAGCTTGGTTATATATTCTTCTTTCGATAGAATATCATGGTGAAGAAGTTCGTCCATCACATAGATTATTCCAGAAACTTGAAGCCCATGCCGTTCTGCTATCACTCGAAGGTTACGATCGCCAGTCAAGAGTTTATAATCACCGTTTAATGCGTAATATAAAACAGTGCAGTCTTGGAATGAGAGATTCTTGTCTTGAAGTGACATAATCTCTGCATACTCATTGCTTTTGAAAGTTTTGATTGTGATTTTCCCTTCTTGATGTAATTGAGCAATCGCATCTTTCACTCCTTGTGTCTTTAGCTCACCGATAATAAAGTCGGTGGTGTGGATTGACAAAGGAAGCTCACAGAATCGTTCCAAAAGTCCAATATTCCATAAGTCTATGAATATATTGGTATCGCTGATTACTATTTCCATTAGGCAAGAACGAAATTATGTAATACTTCCTCTGTCGTTTTGTTGAGTAAGACGGCAGCCTTGGATTCTGTAATCAAGCCACTTGACAGGGCACGATAGATAAGGTTCTCGAATCTGGTGCTGTGCTCGTCATCAATGATACTCTTCTCTACCTGTGATTTGAAATTGGGGTCGAAATTTTTCTTCTTCCAATAGGTTGTATAGCGATTTTCTGATATGACATCAAGATATCTCGCCTTATACATCATAGCATCAACAGATATTCCAAATTCTGATTGAAGGTTCTTCAACTCTACTAATGCTATGTCGTGGCGTTTTTCGCCAATAGACTGAAGGAAAGTTTGTCTTGGCATCAATACTTCATTGGCAAAAATATTGCAGTATTGTTCTTCCGTCTTTTCATCCATGTCTTCAGGAAAATGAAGCAATGCATGGCCTAATTCATGGAGCGCAGTGAAACGTTTACGCTCAGTACTCATCTGTTTGTTAATGACAATGACTGGGGTTCCATTTTCCAATGTGCCATTGAGACCAGAGAAAGCGTCTGAAGCTTCTACTTCTACCACAATGATACCATTGGTCTCTAAGATGTTGATGACGTTTGTAATGGCTGCATTACCAATATTCCAATCGGTGCGTAGCTTTGTTGCTGCGCTGAAAACATCATTTAAAGACTTAACTTGGCAAGTAAAGGAGGAAGCATCAAAATGTCTTTCGATGCCACAAATATCTTCTATTTCATTGATGCGTTCAATGGTATCTTCCACCATGAGATTGATGGATTTCTCTTCCTTAGCACTCAGACGAGTTAGTTTGCGGTAATGAACATTATTGAGAGCTGAACGATTTTCACGAAACAGATAGTCGGGGGAAATGTTCAGGGCTTTACATAATGCGATGAGAATGGTACTGTCTGGCATACTCTCGCCTCGTTCGTATTTGGACACGGATTGTTTGGTGACAATATCATTCATCATCACACAGAGTTGTTGCATGGACAAGCCTCGCATCAGACGTGCGTTGCGCAGTCGCTTAGAAAATATATCTTTTAGTTCCATAATTAATCATTTGTTCTATTGGTTGACAAAGATAGTAAAATTATCCGGAGTAGTCAACCAGTATGGCGAAAATATAACAATATTTAATTATAATTTGAAAATATGAATGTAATCAAGCTTTTTGATTACCAAGAGGATATGAAGGAACGGATTGAGAAGGCGTTGCGCCTTCATC
>ERZ1026776.714-NODE-714-length-21631-cov-6.432610_pt1 | contig 21631 bp, 40 predicted proteins | sample MGYA00380125_ERZ1026776 | MGnify/ENA primary metagenome ERZ1026776 (study PRJEB33269, sample SAMEA4719761) | human gut metagenome | biome: human-associated habitat; feature: organic feature; material: feces | place: Cameroon | collected 2013-10 ...
TATTGCACTTCGGGCAGTAGGTCGCATAGTCCACTTCGCGCATCCAGTCATTCATGAGATTTTACCACCTTTTCGACAATTGCTGCCCTGTGACAATGCGGGCATATCGTGATGGCATAACTTTTATCGCCATCGTCCTTGTAGCGATCACGTTGCCATATAGATACCGGCAGACCAAAATGAACACCACAATTGCCACAAAATACCGGGACAAGCTCTTCACGAGCAATTCCACTATCTTCCGAGTTTTCAGATTTTAGTTTGCTAAGAAACCTATCATCCAACTCCGGGTGCGTCACCCGCTGGTTCAGTGCCCAGAGCAGGTTCCAGCAGGCAGCGCGCAGATGGTCCTCATCGTCCATACCGACCATGTACTTTGCCAGATGCCGAGAAGCACTGTCCAGGAGCGAATGTAGCGGGATACCCTTGTCCACATTGTGCTCGCCGTACTTCAAGGCGCCTTCTTCGCAGTGCTTGCTGACCTCCATGATGCCGTACCAAGGCAGAAGGTCCATCCTCCCCTTCCCTGCATGCATGTCACGCTTGGCACCAGTTTCAAATTCGGTGCGTTCTCCAGAATCTTTAATCATTTGTTTCACCTTCACTTTCTTTGAGCATAATAGCTTTGCAAGTCAGAGCCATAAAGCGTACAAACTCCGGGTCAGAATTAACCCTTCTAATAACTTGGTTGGCCAGTTCGTCCTTATTTGCATAGTCCAGCATCTCTAATTCAATCTCTTCTAATTTGTCGCTTGCTTTCATTTCAAGATCCCCCAAATCTGCTCGGGCGAGCGAATGTAGAACCAGCCATATGTATAGGTATCTTCCCGCTTTTTCGTGAGTTCGACGCCGATAAGCTGCCCTCGGCCATGAATCTGAAGCACACCCTGAAAGCCAGGTTCCGTAGGTTCTTTATTCATGTAGTTGGTAGTCGTGGAACTCTGATGAACCTGCTCGAACTTTTTGACTTTCTTGCATCGGTCCTCAAGCATCCGCTCGATTTTCTTAATCGTCTTTTTCGACGGGTTGCACATCGGTCTGCCCTCCTTCATATTTCAGGAAAACCCCATATTCATCTCTTATAAACAGCACTTTTCCAGACTTTAATGCGTCGATATCTTTATCCGTGATCCTGAAATAGCTATTGCCAAATAAAGACTGATTCGGGCATACGTCGAGCAAATCAATTGTCTTAAGCGTTTCGTCAAACCAGCTTTCAATTGCTTCCTTTGTAACACGGCACGCCCGATTATTTCCTTTGCACCGTCCATTCTTCATATAACCGGGGCAATTCTCATAGGCCATAAATATCACTCTCCATAAAATTTTCGTTCATTGAATTTCTTTTTGTCGTTCAAAGCTCGTCCGATTGCCAGATCAATACCTGCCCGCGACTTCAGATGATAGAACCACAAATCCGTATACGGTGTATTCAGCCGATCGATGCGCCCAGATGCCTGCTCCATGACCTTGTACGAGTAGTTCTGTGAGTAAAATATAATGGTGTCCGTTTTGATGCAGTTCCACCCTTCTGCTCCGGCGTTGTACTGCACAAGATAGACCCACCGTTTTCCTTCCGGTATCGGCTGATGCTTATGACCGTTCCACTGAGCTACTTCCACGCCTGCGTCATAAGGCAGATTCATGAGAATATCTAGCTCATAGTCGAAGTTGTAGAAGATGATGACTCTGGGTCTGGTCATGCAAATATCAAGCACCTCTTGCTGTCTGCTCGGGTCAGTGTTTACGAGCTTCCGCAACAGATAACAGAACTCGCTTGCCGTTTCAATTGGCCGATTCTCATAAGGATTCCAGCGAGACTTATGGATTTCCTTATACTTTGCACGGTCAAAATCAACATAGACAGTCTCATGATGTGGCGTCGTTGGCCGCTTGAAGTCCATATCTACCAGAATCCTGTCACGCAATCGCACAAGTCTTCCAGTGTTGATGTATCTGTCGATTTTCGGAAACTTCGAGAACCGCGAGTAGACGATGTGTTCGTTTCTGAACTGCGTGCGATTTTTATAAAACCCGTTCGCAACAAACACGGGAATATAATCTGTCCAGCAGTCGCCTGGCGTAGCACTGAGCAGAACCCAGTCGTTCTCTTTCGTGATTTTCAGAAATGACTTCACCCACTGTCCATCTCCAACGACGCGCTGTTCGTCAAATATAAAGAAGGCGTCTTTCGCTCCAATATACTTGTGAACATTGTTCCAGGAATCCACTACGACCTTATGCTTATACATTCGAACACTCTCGTCCGTTGTCATCATGAAAGGAATCATTTCTTCTTCCCACTCAAGGGTGTCTCGCTTGCGGGCCGTTGTGATGATGTACAAATCCTGCGGAGGGTCATGCATCTTTACATAGCGTTTGGTGTTGACCTGTCCTCCATTTTTGATGTAGTAGTAAGCCAGTCCAGTCCGGCTCTTACCACTGCCCACGCCACCGCACAGAATGCAACCGTTTTTCATTCGATTGACTGCATCTAGCTGATAATCATACAGTGCTACTCCAGACACTTGGTTCGCCTCACTTCCTTATGCACGTGAATAGCTTCAGGACGGCAATGGTTTTCGTATGCCAACAACGCAATTGTAGCTTCCTCTTCGTCCTCGCCTTCGCCGAATAGCGTATAGGCAAACAGTTCTTTTCCATTATGCTCAAAGACTTTCCATACGCGCCATTTGTCTTCCATATCAACACCTCCACAAAAAAGAAAAGAGCTGCAGAGAAATCTGCGGCTCCTCGCTTTGTCAGTAGATTTGAACTCCTTGCATTTCCAGTATGTTCTTGAAAATAGCGCAGTTTTCAATTGTGCTCCTGTACATGCTCGCTTTACAATCATTCCGGAGTCCGGGATAATTATCAATCGCGTATACCGTTTCCACGCTCGGGTTCCTCGCCTTCAGCATAGAAGCATGATATACGATATTAGTAATTGTAATCTCTTCTTCCGTAATGAAATGGTAAGCCAGCACCTTATACATTTTGTCTGCTCCACCAAGTCCATAAATATAAACCTGTCTGGTCATTCAAACCATCTCCCTTCATAAAGGACTAAGTATTTTTCGCGTTAACAGGTTTGTATTTCATCTTTAGCACGGTAAGTTCAGCAATTGTATCAAGATCCTCGAGTTCTTTGTCAAGGCTCCGGCTCTTGTCCTTCATGCCCTCCCGAATGATTCGGTGCTGGGCTTCCGTAAGCGCTTCATAGACAGTCATAAAATCACTCCTCGCACAAATTCGGGCAGAAGCTGGTATAGAAATAGATGCTGAACAGATGCACACCGTCCTGCTCATATTCGTCAACATCAGCGACTTCTTCGCGGCCAATGAGCTCATCATAGATTTCATCCGCCCGATTCATAAGCCACTCCACGGACATTTCAGAGAAGTTGACTAAATCGTCCTCCAAGCCAAATATCCAGTTGCCGTAGTGGGTGTTCTCCGTTCCATGCTCGACCATGTAATCAACGATTTCTTTTACGCTCATGATGTTTTCTCCCTTACATTTATAATAGGCATTCCGCCATGGTGGGTCAGGCAGGATTTGAACCCGCGATCATGCAGTTATGAGCTGCCAGCTTTGAGCCTGACTAAGCTACTGACCCAAAATAAAAGAGAGCCTGCGCTACACCGCAAGCTCTCTCAAAATATAAAACCAAGCTGTCTCCTCTGAGAACGCCATTTGCGACGTGGGCACTCGCCGGCTGGAGCATTCAACCGAGGACCGACCCCCGGCACTCGGAAATATCAATTAGTAGGGCATATCGTTCGGATAATCGGGCTCGGCCACCTGGGCATAGCGTTCTGCATACGGGTCGTTGTCAGGGGCCTGCTCCACATACATCACATCTGCATACAGGGTGTACTCGCCGGGAGCGTTGCGCTTCTCGACGAGATTTGCCTGACAGCAGACATTCTTGACGCGGATGAAGTCCAGCTGGCCGATGGTCTCCGGCGTGCACAGCAGGCGCTTGCCCTGCAGAGTGATCCAGTAAACATGCGGCGGCCACTTCGAGTCCACGTTGACAGTAACCGGAACATAGTAGGTCGGCACAAACGGCTCATCATAGGTGTAATTAGGGTTCGGGTGGGTCTCCTTGACGTTGATGCCCATCGCCTTCATGTCCATGGCCTGTGCAACGGTCGGGATCACAATGTTGACACGGCGCTTGTCCGAACCAAAGCGGTCACGGGAAGGGTCGCCGGAAAAGTTGGTAGTGTAAATGAATCTCGTATCGTCAATATTGACTTTCTGACGCTTCTGGTACATAAAATATCTATCTCCTTACCTTATTTATAATGTGTTGTAGTTATTGAACGGCGTAGAGTGCTCAACATATTCGTCAACGAGCCGACAGCCAGCCTCGAGTGTCGCTCCACCGGCCATCATGTCCGAGATTGAACCAATAGATCCGGGGTCCTTCTTTTTCTTCTTGGGATACTGCTTGAAGACCTTATGGAAGCGGTTGTCATTGCCAGCCATCTTCTTCACGATGGCCATGGCAAGGCCCTTCTCCATATCGTAGCTGTCTTCAGGGCCACACTTCACAACGGTCTTGCTGCCATCCGACCACAGGACAATAGTTGCCGGGTCATTGAAGATGACTTTGCGGATGCAGACACGACACATGCCGAACTGTACAATATCATTCTTCTTGGCACGCTCCGTGGATCTGCGGGAGTAATCGTACAGAACCTTATAAGCCTTCTTGCGAATATAGAGGTTATAATAGTCATCCTGAGTGATTTCCCCGGGGCCAAAGTGCATAATTTTTCCATCGGCGAGTACCACGTCGCAAACAATCCCGTTTACCGCATTGAATGATGTAAATGCGCCAATTTTGTTGTTATTCTCATCATACAAAGTCATCATTTATCTCACCTCAAAATTTCTTGCTGCTTCGTCCTGAATATCATTCCAGGGCATGTCGGGTTTCTGCCAAGGCGGTTCACCGGCATCGTCTGCCACAAACCATTCAAAGTCGCCGTATTTCGCAATGGCGTCCGCAGCATCATCGGCCATCTTGTCAAAGTAAGAACGGTCAATGTCCTTCTCCATCTGAAGCTCATGAACCATCTCGCTTTCGAGCCAGCGGTAACCCTTGGAACCGCCAACTGCTGCATAAGTTTTCTCGCCAACATCATTAATGCCAGACTCGCGCAGCAGTACAGCACCACCACATCCGGGTTTGATGGGACAGAACGAACCAACACGGCCAACAAAGATATAATTGTGCTGACCCTCAGGCAAGTTTTCATTCTTATCCAGATAGATTGCACCCTTGGAAACCGTCTTGGTCTGACAAAGATCCGCAAACACCACCGGCTCATGCGAGAACAGAGTCTTGAACACATACGGAATCTGGAACTGGGTACCGGTCGCCGTCCACTCTTTGCTGTGCTCACCGTTCTTCTCCGGAATATAGCCGTATTGAGCCTGACACTGGTCCGCATCCAAATATCTGGCGATGTACACTGCATCGTTCACCAGGCACATCTTTTCGTAGGTAGCCTCATGCTCGAAGGTATAGCCGTATTTCTCGGCAAACTTCATGCAGAAGTCGATGATTTCCGGTGTTGCATCGGGGATTTTGATAGAGTCGGTCTTGATGTGCGCAACCGTGAAGCCACGACTTGCAACCTCATCCTGCAAAGTACGCATAAACAGAGCACCACGCAGGGCCACAATGTTGTTGCCATTCTTAGGATTGCGGAATGGATTGTCGAAGGTCGCGCTGGTCAGACCGTACACGGAGTTGATGGCGATTTTCAGTGCCTGGGACAATGCCTTAGCCTGCTTGGGGTCGTCCAAATACTTGGCCAGTTTGCCGTTAAACAGCTTCTTGGCCTTGTCGTACTCCTTGTGCTTGACGTAGATACGAACATCCATCAGGTCGTTGAAGTTCTTGGTATACTCGCCAAAGTAGTTAAGCGCCACAGCAGAGTGCGGATGAAGAGAAGCCACGTCCAGCAGAGCCACATTCCAATACATACCGGGTTCCGCATAAACATAGCCGCCCAACCCCAGATCCGTACCACGGAACATGTTGTGCATCCGGCCATCCTCGCCTTTGGTCCACTCGTAGCCCGGGAAGGCATTGAGATAGGTGTTCTTGGTGAGAATATCAGGCTCCACCTCGACCAGATCATCCGATTCGCCTGTTGTAAGGTCGGTGTAAACCAGTCTCGGATGCTTCTCTTTACCGAAGATGATACGAGTGGTCAGACTGTTAGTCGTGTCATTGACCGTCATACCTGCCACATCTGCCAGAATTTCCCGGGCAACGAAGTCTGCCTGCCGAGCATTGAAGACCGCTTCTGTCGCCAGAACATCGTTGTCGCAATACCGGGCAACTTCTTCCCACTTTTCTTCCGGCACAGGCTGATCCCAAGGCAGCCCAAGTTCCTGATGGTGGATGCCGAGCTCGATCTCGAACTTCTTCAGGCTCTGCTTCTTGGCGCTGAAGTCGTAAATATCAGTGTAAGAGAAGTTGTAAGCCTCACCGAAAAAGCCCGTATGTTCGTTGATAATCTGCTGAGACAGGTTGTAAATTGCCTCGACGGACCACCCGATCATACGGGCATAGAGAATGTGGTTATCGTACTTGCGGTTATTGAAGCCAATCAAACGATACTGCGCGAGTTTTGCAATATCATCCGCACTCGGGTTGATGAGTCGATAGACTGTGGGTTCGTCCTTGTCCGGCTTGCTCTGGAACTTCCAATTGACCAGAAGCAGGTTCGGGAATACCTCACAGTCAAAGAACACGATGGGTGCTTCATAAGTTACTGCTACGGTAGGCTCTTTGGACTTGAAGTGCATCTTAGATACGATTTTCAGGCAAGCGTCTGCCTGATTCGTGCTGGAAGCCGCAAACCCGAGAATTGCGTTGCGCATGTCGTCCACATCATAGGTGAGGTCACTGTTGTAGGCGTCCTCAAGGATTTTGTAGATGAAGTCGATGGACGGTTTGGTATAGGGATGAATTTCTTTGTTCAGATTGCGCATAATCATGATACGCAGTCCTTTTTCGCTCTGGACACGATCAGTGCTAACCATTTTTTCTCCCTTCATTGGTAAACCGGAGCTGATGGGTGCTACCGGAATATCATTGCATTTTGAGAGCTTTCTTCGGAGTGAACTCTTACCGGTAAAGACCTTGACCTCGATGTGCTCGTCGTAGATTCTGCTGAGCTTCGATGCATCGCCGGAGTAAATATAATGCAGGTGGATTCCTGCGCCAGATTTGCTCAGTTCTGCATAGGTTCTCGGCCACTTGCTTGCCGCTTCGAGGTTTCGTTCAAAGGACTTTTTGCCATCCTCTCCCGGAATATCAAAGTCGATGACGATGTGATTCTCGGGCACCTTGACATAATGCATCCTGCTCGTATCGAGGTCCGACAGCTTCGTCTTTACGTTTTCCCAGTAGTCGGTTGGTGTGCCATTTTCTTTTGCGTATTGTGCAGGACAGTCCTTACAAATATCATCCAGAACCGAATGCCGCACCTTAAAGTCGATCCAAGATACCTGCTTTTCGGGGATGGGAGCGCCAAAGTCCGATTTCTTCTCGAACTTTTCCGTCTTGAAACCGCTGTAGTAGCTTCGGATGCGCTCGCCACTGTCCGTGTTGACCCGCTCCTTATAATCGCGGAAGTAGTTCATCAGTTCTTCCTTGAATACTCGCCGGGAACTCATGTACGGAACATTCGTGCTCGTGCAGAAATTTTTGTACATTTCCCAAGCCACCTGTAAAGATACGCCATCTTCCTTCTTGAAGACGTAGTAGCTGTCTTCCATAAAGTTGTACATGTCATTCGAAGCGCTCAACATGCGGATGGGAATATAATCGTCATAGGCATGTTTGTTATTCTCGTAGACATTACGGCAGTACCATGCAATAGCACCAAGCTCAAAGTCGATTTGCGAAACCAGCTCCTCGTACTTCTTAGCTGGCACCTTATTGCCAGTGGGCTCCACATCGATCAGACGCCGGACGATACCCGACTTCGCGTTGGTGATGCGCACGGGATTATTCGTACCGAGGATGAGGAAGCATTTGAAGCGATTCTCGTAGGCAGACTTGAACTTCTCATTAACCGTCATGCTCTCATGAGAAACCAGCGAGTTGATTCTGGTGTTATCTTCGATGCGGCTCAAATCGCCATCGTGCTGGATTGCAATCAGAGGATTTGCTTTGAAAGCTTCCAGCGCAAAGGCATTCGAAGATGAGCCCAGCACCTTCGCATCAAAGGCCGAGTAATATCCAGCGAACAGTTTCTGGATGATGTTGATGACCGTCGATTTACCCGTACCCGGCGCACCATACATCACCATAAATTTCTGAATCTTCTTCGAATCCCCGTTCACGATGGCCCCGATGGCCCACTCGATCTTCATCCGCTCATCCGGCGCATACAGAACGCTCATCAGCTCATCCCATGCTTTGATGCTTCCCTGCTCCAGCGGATACGGAAGGCGCTTCGATGCGTAGTCTTCCTTCTTCACCTCGGTGTTGGAAAATATCAATTTCTCGTCAAGCATAACGAATGAATCCCGCATCTGACGCTGGCAATACCGGTGCCAAATATCAATCATGCCAGACTCTGCATCCCACATGTGCAGCACCCGATAGTTGTCAAAGTCTGCCTTATGGGCCTCTGCATAATTGTCCAACTCCCGGTCAATGAGCTGAAGGGCATCCTGCTCGTCTGTAGACCAGAGTCCGCGTTCTTCTAACCAGATTGCATAGAAGTCCCCGCCGCGAATCATCAAGTCCTTCGAATGCTTGATGATAAGTTTGGGATAGATCTCAATCACCCCGTGTTTACCCGTCCTGCGGGCAATGAAAAGGAAATCAATCATTGGCAATCAATTTCCTCCTTTCTTCGAGGTAAATATCAATCGTTGGTCTTCTTCATCTGGTTCAGTTCGTACAGGACTTTGTCGTGCTTTTCGGCCAGTTCGTCGCGTTCCTTCTGAACCTCGACAACCTTCTTGGTTGCAACGGTCAGAGCCTTCGCCGACATGTAAACGAGCACGGCCATCCCGGCCAGCAGCAGGTTCTTCTTGAACAGCTTTGCCTTGTAACGGTCGAGCACACATTCGGTCTGGGCGAGCTGATAGTAAATATTGGTTTCCATAACAAAATCCTCCTCAAATATCATTTTCATTCAGGTACGCCATCATCTGATACCAAATATCCAGCGTACGCATGTCTTCTTTTGGGTTCTGCAACGTGAACAGGCCACCGGCACCATTCGGCTGATAGTCTCTGCGGCGGAAGCGCTCGATCACGAACTCTGCCCTGCTCTGATGGAATCGGTTGTCATCCATGGAAGCCAGACCGAGACTGACGATCATGCTCCAGAACCACTGCCCAGTCCGGTTGCCAATATCTGCATCTTCCATGATGGTTTCTTCGCAGCGAAGGGCCAACGCAACCATCATTTCGAGCATATTGCAAGGCTTGCCTTGAAAAGTCACAGACACGTTGTTTTCCGGGATAGCTCCGGGAATATCATTGCATTCAGCAGCAAAACGCCCCCGCAGATTTTCCCCATCTACCGCACGATTACGGTCCATTTCATTGTCCGGGACGAACCGCGTGTCATACAGAAAGGTCAGCAGTCTGCGAAAAGAGAGATTTCTCGGCTCCCACTTTCCGCAAACCAGCTCGTAAAGCCACTCGAAATATCTCTTTTCGATGTCGGCTTTCATCTCGTCAATCGTCATAGTCCTCCTCTTCCCTCTCCGGATATACGTCGGCATAGTTCTGGAGCGCCTTTACCACCTCAAAATCCTTATGATAGGTGTGGTTGCGCACATGGATACCGTCCGGCATAAACTTGCCGATAGAATCCAGTGCTTTCTGACTGACGACCGCTTCAACGTCATCCACCTTGCTGCCGTCGCTGTCGTATGCCAGCACACCATCTGCATACAGGGTCAGAAAACTGGTCTCGTAGTCATCGTCAGCGCCAAACTCATCCGGTTCGATGATCTCAATTGGCTCAAAAGGCGCTTTGTCAGGTTTTTCGGGATCACTTTCCTGACGATACGGGCCAGAAATCAGATCAACCGCCTGCTTCTGAGCCTCCGCCTTGATCTGCTCGTCAATGTGCTGCTCTTTTTTCTTGTAGTGTTCGCGGACGTCTTCGATCTGGGCATCAGCAAACTTCTGATACTCATTACGCATCCGAACATGCATGAAATAAGCGCCAGCCGCAAAGCCAGCGCCAACCAGTAAAATATCACGAATCCAGTTTTTCATTGGAATCTCCTTCTTTGACAGTCATCATGGTGAACGCAAGTCCTCCGAAAAAGAGAGACACACTCATCAGGACTCCGCCAACAATATGTCTTTTTCGCTGGGTATCGGTCAGGTAGTCCAGAAACAGGAACATGTTTTCCAAACTGCTCATACAAATATCCCTCACTCCGAAAGGACAGCCAGACCAGAGACGAAGCAGACTCCGGCCATGGCAGCGAACACATAAGACAAAGTTCTTACGACTCTGGTCATAGCGAATCCTCCAAAAATATCAATCAGATCTTGTCAATGATGGGGCCGTCGATGTTGAAGTGCAGCACGACAGAGCGGTCACCCTGCATCTTATCCAGACCGAACTTCACGCAGTTGGACAAAGACTCGTTGTTCGGGTCATAGAGCCAGCCAACGATCTGACCCTGCGGCGTGTAAATCTGCTGACCGTTGTTGTATTTGCCGATCATCCGATAGACCTCGTTCAGGAACAGATAGCCACGAGTGCGCAGCTGGTTGTTCGCGTGGGTCTGAACCATGCTCAGGAAGTTCTTGTTGATCTGAGCGTCAGGCTCCCAATTGTCAACCATCTCATCGAACAGCAGATCATACGGAGAGTGCACTCCATCGGTCTCATCTTCATAGGATTTGACGATTTCTTCGGTGCCGTCCTCGTTGACGACCTTGGACTCCACTTCGACCGCCTTCACGCCATGCTCGATCTCATGCTGTACACGCTCGCCGAAGCGTTCGGACACACGGCCTTTGTACTCGCTGAAAGCTTTGTCCAGCGTGACGTAAGCCGCAGTCAGTGCTGCATTGCGCTTCTGCAGAATGCGGTTTGAGCCAACCATGCAGCCGAGGGACAGTGTGCCCAGAATAACCGCCGGCGCATACAGCTTCACGAGCTTCAGACCGGTCTGCACATAAACCGTGGTCAGGTCCTTCTTTGCATCTTCTTCGGTGTACTCAGCACCTTCCTTGATCTCGGCCTTGCCTTCCTGCACATCATGGATGGTGGCCACGCTGGACTGATGAGCAGCCAGAATATCATTGACCTTCAGGGTAGCCTTGCAGGCCATAACAGCACTGGTGACAGCGCCAACTGCACCGCACACCATCAGGATCTCGGGACTGTGCTTACCCAGCTTGAACTTTGCCTTTGCAGCAAAGCGGCTGACATTCGACATCATTTCGTTCATTTTCATAAATATCTTTCCTTTCTTTTAGTTGAAGGCAACAGGTTCGGGTAAGCTGATGTTATAGCCCTTATCCACAGGCTGAATATAAGCGCTCTTGATATCATACCAGCCACGATGGCAGTCATCGTTGGCCGATGTAATACCCATCAAGTCATATAAGTCCGCAACGGAAACCCGACCGTAATATTTGATCAAATCAGTCATCCGGCTCAGAACATCTTCTGCATCAGTACGGTATTCAAAGATGACATTTTGCCAATTATAACTGACGTCTTTCTCTTGGCTCATAAATATCTTTCCTTTCTCAGTTGTTCAGAGCAACGGGCTTCGGCAGGCGGATGACATATCCGCCGCTAACGCCCTGAATGTATGCGGTACGCAAGTCGTACCAGCCATATTTGTTATCCGTGTAGTTCGAGGTCATGCCCACCAGATCATAGAAGTCAGCCACGGATACGCTGCCATACGTTGCCACGGCATCGTTCATCTGTCCAAGCACTTCATCTGCGTCACCACGGGACGAGAAAATAATATCCTGATAGTTGATCTGTGCTACTACCGGACGATTCGTGTTGGAATTCCGGTTATCAGAATACCGATTGTACGACACTCTGCTCGGCTGGGCATAGTTGCTGTAGTTGTTGCGCGGACGATCGTCGCCATGAAATATCATGTTGACGGTCGCAATCATCAGGTCGGCAAAGAAGTCCCGCAGTTTCGGCACTGCCACATCCTTGACAATATGATCGCGCACGGTCTTCAGGTCTTCAGCGATGAACATGGAGGCCACCTTCTGAATATCATTTTTCTCCTTGGTCACGACCTTGCCGGTGGTCACTTTTTCAAACTTCTTTTCGTGCTTTTCCGCATTGCCGGAAGTAATCGAGTTTGTGGGCAATTTAATTTCGGCCATTGGGGTTCTCCCTTCAAAATAAAAAGGTAAGAGCCGCAGATTTCTCCACGGCTCTCGCCTGAACCTTTCACATTAGTTTTCTTCCTTTTCAGGTTCTTCCGTAACGTCATTGAACTCTGCGTCAATCACATCCGGTTCGTCTTCCGTGATCTCCCACGGCTTGCGGAACTTGAAGTGCTTCTTCGGCTTCTTCTCCTTCTCAACCTTGGGTTCGGTCTTTGCCTTTGCCTTGTGCCTTGCAACGCAAGCGCCAACTGCGCCAAACGCCGCTACGCCAATAGCAGCTGCAATAGCCATCCCAGCGCTGATGCCAGAGTTCTTTTCCTCCGTCTTCACCTCATTGTTCTCCGTAACCACGGGAGTCTCTTCGTTAGAAGTCTCCTCGGCAGTAACCTCGTTCATGTTGTTCATTTCGTCCATAATAGTAATCTCCTTTCAAGATTTATCTTTAATGTGAACCTCTTTGGTTCCATAAAGCGGAATGTATTTTTCGCGTCTCACACGCCAATGTAGTGCGGCGGTTCGACATAGTTCACAACCAGACACGGCATTCCATCCTCGTCCAGCCGGGACGCATAGCAGGTTTCGATGTACCCGCGGTCGATGTCCCAGCCGAGCATGTCGCCAAGCTTGTTCTGGTCCAGGCCAACGAGATCATACCATTCATTCAGGCTGATCCGCATGTCATCCCGCAGCTGACGGTTGAACTCGTTGACCGCCTTGTCGATCTGATTTTTGGTGGCCGTAAAATATCTTCCGCTGAGTGAGTCGAAGCACTTGAGCTGTCCAGCTGCATTGTTCACAACAACAGTCTGAGCCTCCGGTGTCTTCTGCTGCTGTTCAATGGCCGCTGCCTGTCGGATCTCGCGTTCCTTGTCCTCGCCCACGGTCTCCAGCACCTTGTCCCGATATGTGCGCAGTGTGCTCTCGCTCAGAGTGTAAGCAGCCGTCAGCGCGGCATTCCGGCGTGCATTTACGCTACTTGCCCCGATGATGCAGGCCACGGATACACCAAAACTGACAGCCGTCGGAATATAAACCGGCGCTGCCGTTTTGATGATTTCCTTTGCCTCCAGCTTTTCGACACCCAGTTCCTGCTTCTTCTGATCGAGCAGGATCATTGCTTTCGGTGTTGCCTTGACCGCAAATATCACGCTGGATGCAGCGCCTGCAATGCCCAGGCCGATAAGGATCTCCGGGCTGTGTTTCTTCGCACCCATCCAGAGTGCATTTGCCAGTGCTTTGAGTTTCATTTTTCATACCTCCAGAAAATATAAAAGAAAGAGCCGCAGCTTTTGCCACGACTCTCGTCTATCAGATATGTCCACTAACCTTCAAATGTTCGAAGCGTTCATTTGCCTCGCATTCGATTTTCACTTCGTCTCGATGCGACCAGCGATACCGAACGTACTCATACAGCCGAACCGGCTGCACACCAATCGTGATCATTACTCCGATCAGAGTATCGACCACCATTTTTGCGCACCGTTTCACCTGATTCCACGTCAGCTCGTCGATTGCTCTCCAGAAGTCCTTATCGTATTCGTACATAATAAAATCTCCTTTCAATTTGTGGATTTCTTCCATAATGCAGAGAGATTTTTTCGCGTTGTCGCTAAATTTCAAAAAGAAAGAGAGGCATTACTGCCCCTCAGTCCGGTTGTTCTCGGCGAGCTTCTTATCAACCGCCTCGTCGATCTTTGCATCCAGTTCTTTGTCTTCAGCGTATCCCTGCATCATCGTGCCGAGAAAGCCAAATATCATTCCTGCCATGCCAAGAATCTTCCAAATGTTCGATTTCTTACTCATTTGTCTCACCTCCTTCATAATGGCGATTGAATTTTTCGCGTCAGAACGGAACCGTCTGACTCGGATCATAATTTTCCCAGTCTTTCACCGGATCTGTCCACGGACTGAAATAGTATGCTGTCAAGCCGTCATCGGTTTTCTGCTCGTCGCATTCCACATCCAGCCAGCAGTATTCCCAATCTTCTACCATCTGATCAATGCACCAACCGCGCGATTCCGGGTCCGGTCGGTAATCGAGCCCCAGCAGCTCACACCACGCTTCGAGTGATACGCCGCCGTCCAGAGCCAGCTTCTTGTTCAGCATGTAGGCAGCTTCGTAAACCTGTGCCATGGTTGCATTGAAATATCTTTTTGTGTACGGCTCATAAAAGAGCTTTACCGCATCGTTGTTTTTGTCAAGCGGAACTTCCTCGACTTTCCGATGAATCTCATGCTCCATTTCTTCGCCTACCTGCTCCGCAACCTTCTTACGATAGTTGCTGTAGGTCTGCTGGACAGCGACATAGGCCGCCATCAGCTCCGCCTGCGTCTTTTTGTTCAGACCATTTGAACCCAGAATGCACGCAATAGTGCCTGCACCAACAACTGCCGCCGGGATGTAGAACTTCCAGCAGTCCTTGACGATTTCTTTCTTTGTCATCGGCTCAGCTTTGTTCATGTCGATCAGGCTCTGCGCCTTCGTGGTTGCCTTTGCGGTCTCAACAGCGGTCAGCACAACGCCAGCCGCCGCCGCAATGGACAGAATGGTCGCCCCATGCTTCCCAAGGTAGGAAAATATCTTTTGGTTCAGTTTCATAATCTGTTCCTTTCACAGCACTCCGGCCTTACTCAAAATATCAATCAGGGCTTCCTGGGTCATTTCCGCGTCAATATCCAAGTGTACCCTGACCTTTTTGGTTTTGTCTGTGTAGTTTACCCGAAGGTCGTTCAGCTGAACAGTAGCGTCAATTCCTTGCTTTTTGATTGCTTTTCCTACCGCAGCCGAAACCAGCCTGCGCAGAAACCCGGATTGAATGTGCATAATGTCCTCCATTTTGAATCTCCTTTCAATAGCTCAAAAAATAAAAAAGGCAGAGGGCGAATCGTTTTAGAATTCGTACTCTTCCTGATTTGCTTTCTGAATTTTCTTCAGTTCCTTGTGTTCCTGCCACTTTGCCCATGCCACAAATGCACCGATGACTGCAACATACAGTCCGTATACAATGCCGCACAGCTTGAAGTAAGTCCCCCAAGTCCACTGCTTGTTCATAAAGTTCTTGATTGCTTTCATCATAGTAATTTCTCCTTTCAATAAAAGCCCTCTGTCTTCCATAAAGCATCCTGAATTTTTCGCGTCCACAAAAAGTAAGAGCCGCAGATTTCTCCACGGCTCGCTTCTTATTTATTGAGTTTTGTGCTTGTCTCAACAAATTCTTTCTGGGCTTCCATCATATAATCATTGAAATATTCGCTTCCCTTATCAGCGTTCATATACATGGCTTTGACACCCATCATCTTCCCTTGATAAAGTCCAAGTGCATATCCCTCGTCATTTCCTTTTGCATACTGTTCGCAATAAACTTTGCAAACCTCTGCATTATGGATACGGATCAATGCACATGCACCAACCATGGCGGCAATCGTGCCAATACCAATTTTCCATGCTTTTTTCATAAAGTATATCTCCTTTCAAATATGAGTTTTACCTCATAAGAGAGCCTGCTATTTTCGCGTCCTGCAAAAAGAAAAGAGCCTACGATTTCTCATAAGCTCTTTCGGAATAAGGCTAAATATCAATTCGTGTACCGGTTTCCGTTAAATCTTCAGTTCTTCGACGGCCGGAACAGCCTCACCAGAACCCAGATGACCAGACCAATTGTCAGTCCGATCACTGCGGTCACAATGACCTGCCCAACCGTTACGCTCGTATTCCAGATCTTCTTCAAAATATCCATCGTACTTCTCCTTTGTTTGGGCCTTATCCCATAAGATAAGGAGAATTTTTCGCGGCAGTATTTTCCCCGGCCAACCATGCCAGGCATTCTTCTTTGGTCGAGAAATCCTTCGTTTTGAAATCCCCAGCAGTGTTATTGATTCCCAAATAGCGGCTTTCCTCTTTTGTCCAAAATTTCATTTTCGGAGCATTAGTTTTATGGTTATACATCTCTATGGCACTTTCCTGTGTGATTTCGGGGAAAATCGGGTCTGTGACAAGTTTTTCACCGCAGAATGGGCAGTATCTCAAAGATATCGTAAAAATATCGTTCCGATTATTTTCATCATTGCTCGGTGTACGTTGTACTCGAAGATAACGGTTGCTTCCATCCTTGGACATATTGATACTGCCAAACATCACAGCTTTTCCAAACCCATCGACGTATACTCTTCTCCGGCCAAAAATCTTCGAGTGTTCACAATAATCGCACATAATAATTCTCCTTTGCAAAAAGAAAAGAGCCTACGATTTCTCACAAGCTCTCTCGTTAAAATATCATTTTTCAATATAATCCCTTGCATCGGGGCAGCGCTTTGTGCATTCCGGGTAATGCGGGTCGCCGCACTTGTTGCAATACAGTGAGTGCCGCCCGAGGTCTGGGATTTCTTCGTCAAACTCCTTGACGACCATTTTCCATGATCCATCTTTGTTTCTCACAGGGCAAGCCATTCTTGAATGTACCAGCATATAAACCGCCTCCTTGTATTCAGTATAGCACAGTCGGACAAAAAGCAAAAGACCATGTTTCAGATCTTTTGCCTGCAGGGGTGTGCTTAGGAAATTTGGATCAGATACTTTTCGAGCAGTTCGTCAAATCGTTCCATTTCTGTAATCGTGACATGGAACTCAATTCGCATCTTACTGTTAATCACAGTCTTGGTGTGTCCTTGAATCCCATTCGCATACAGCATACGCAAACAGATTCCGAGCTGTCGATCGCTCTTCGCCAGGAAATAATCCATAAGCTTTTTCACCTCCTTCATAATAGAGCAAGTTTTTCTCGCGTCTGCGAAAAAATAAGAGCCGCAGATTTTTCCACGGCTCCCGCCTTTGAGTTACTTTTCGTTTACATATTCATGGAATTTGGCATTGACTCGATTGATAATATCGTCCGCCTTTTCCTTTTCGTACACGTCTTCGATTGCTCGCGTTGTCCATCCTGCCTGAAGCCTCTTTCCTTCCTTAATGCCGTCAATCCGGCCCTTGTCCATCGCACTCCATGCAAAAATGACGCCACCAACGATCATGCCTACGCTCTGCTTAACTAATCTTGCGTCAATTTTCATCTTTCATACCTCCAAAAAATATAAATGTCAAGACGTAACCCGTCTCATAAAGCAGCCTGTAAAAATCGCGCCTACACTTCTTTTCGATCAAACACCGTCTCCCACCTCTCCCTCTTCATCGGCTTCATCCTGATGGCCCACATGAGCTGCCGCACGGTGACCGTCGGATAAAAACCATTTTGATTTTTTCGTTTTGCGTGCTCCAGAAAATACTCCCGGAAACCCTCGTGCATATAAATTCTGTCGGTCAGCCATGGGTCAATGGGCCCCCAGAAGGTTGCCCTGCTTTTCTCGTTGAACCTCTGCTGAATGACGCAAAGCCCTTTTCCGTGCTCTGCATAAAGGGTACAAGTCCGGTACACCGGGTGGTTGCATCGGTAGGTCACGCCGTAATAGTTCGTCCATTCCTCGGACGGCTCGGTATAGTATCGCATAAAAGAAAAAGAGGCCGCAGCTTTCGCCACGACCTCCACGGTTCCTCCTTACTTCTTGAAGAATCTAAAGTCTCTCATCAGACCCTTGAACGTGCTCGAACAAATCGTGCCCGTCTCCTCGAACTTGAAGCCCTTGCCGTACCAGTGACTGCCCACAGCAAAGCCCGCGATCGTCACACCAACGCTCGTTACTGTCGTCAGGATGCGGATGAGCTTATCGTCTTTCGCTTTCTGCTCCTCGAGTTCAAGCTTGTGCCGTTCCAGTACAGCCTTGTCCTCGTCAGCATTCTTGCTGTTCTCCTGCTCATTCTCATCCATTCGCAGCTTGTAAAGCTTCACGATGTTGTCGGTCGCTTTGCCCTGCTCGTCACTTCCCGTTTTCAGGTTCTCCAAGTCCTCGAAGCGACGCTCCAATTCCTTGTCCAGTCTTTCGTTCAGTTCCATTTTGAATTTCTCCCTTCAAAAATATAAGTTCGGAGTTTCCTCCGTAAAGCGGGCAGTTAATTTCGCGCCTTTACTTTTTTGACTCGCAGGATTGCATACTCTGCGTTCTCGATATCTTCCACCGCCTTGTCCATGCTCAAAAATAAATGAGCACCGTCATCGTCCTCACCGGTGTAGCCCACAAGCAATGTTCCTACAGACTTCTTGCGGTAGTCGTGGGTTTTTCCGAGCAGCAGACCCAGCAAAAAACCCAGAACAATTGCGATGCCAGTCAAGATCCATACCAGATAAGCCATTTTGAAAATCTCCTTGTACCAATATAAATCGTATTTCAGTCGAGTGCGTGCGGAAGAAAAAGGAGAAAAGAGAAAGCCGCAGCTTTCGCCACGGCCTCCCCCGGTTCCTTACACAAGTCTGCATCAGCGCAAACCTGCCTGGAACATGACAAGATTCTGCATCTCATCGCGCTCCCAATCCACGTGTTCCGTGCCAAACGGCTCCTTCACACCTTCGTTGATCGCGTTCATCATTTCAACAAAACCTTTTACAATGTTCTTCAGCATAATTTTTCTCCTTTGCCAAAAGTGTATTTTCTTCCATAATGCACCCTGTTTTTTTCGCGTCCGGAGAAAAAGAAAGAGCCGCAGATTTCTCCACGGCTCCTCGCCTTTAGCAAGATAACTCTACCCAACAGTGATATTGTCCACAAGGTAGTGTGTCATAACTCGGATGCTCCATTTTGTACGGGCATGCATCGCACTTCCTGATGTTATCAGGATCTGCGAGAAATTCCCGAATCAAATCATTATCCGTTCCATCATTTTTCCATACTATCTTGCTCCAATTTCTTGTTGCCATTTATCTCACCTCCGTAATAGAGGCAGAAGTTTTCGCGTCACTGTCGCTCCTTGCTCAGGAGCCAGAAAAAATACCGGTAATGCATGTAATAGGTCTCCCTGCAGCATGGGCATCCCTTTGCCTGAAGCTTGTCATAGCCCAGACTCTTGGTCACGCCTTCCAGGATGTATGGCCCCAGCACCGTGTCCAGCTTTGCGATGCATCGGTCCACAATGTCAATGCAGTTTGAATAGTAGACTCGCGCCAGCGCCTGACGCTCTGTCGGACTTTCGGGCGGATTCCCCTTGATGACCCCAGTCATACCGTCGGGCGAAATCTCCCACCCGTCGATCAAAGTCAGCGCTTTCTTCCAGTCGTCATACTGCAGGCAGAAGTGCTTCAGTTCGTAGTACCGCTGCTTCGGGATGCGGTATGGATTCTTTTTGGAGAGTACCGGACGTTCGCTTTTCATTTTTCACCCCTCCATTCGTAGCCAGTCTGCTCGTAAAGGAGCTTGGGTGAGATATAATAGTTGATCCGCCCGTATTTTGAATTCATCTGTTTGATGTCGGTGATCCGCTGGCCGTTCCTTGTTGCTTCACCAATGGGCAGCCACCCTGTAATAATGCCCGTCCGCACCCATGCAGGATCACGTCCGTATACCTTCGCCGCCACCCGCACCGGCACCGACCCAAATTCTAATCTAGCTTTGTCCATTCTATCGTACTCCTTTTATGTTACTCTAAGCACATCAAAATGCGTCTTAGGCTCAAAAGGATGGTACTGTAGAAAACGGTCGAGTGCGTGCTGTATTTTATTTTTCTTCCGGTGAAGGGATTGACAGCCCGGATGAAACGGTTTAACCTAGAATAGCTTTTCCAAAAGAAAAAGCCCGGTTTGACCGAGCTTTTGAGTGAAAGCATCCAATTTTCAAACAACCAAAGGAGGTTTTTATGTTAATACTCTGCCCGGAGTGTGAGCTGCAAGTGAGCGATAAGGCTATAGCTTGTCCCCATTGCGGCTATCCGCTCAAGTCCAAATCTTCGTTGCCGCCTAAAAAGAAAAAGCATATGCGCCTTCCAAACGGTTTCGGACAAATTTCCGAAGTTCGTGGCCGCAATCTTCGAAAGCCCTTTCGTGTTTTGGTCACCGCCGGCCATACCGATGATGGCAAACCGATCGTTCGTCCCCTTCGCCCCGTCGGATACTTCGAGACTTACAATGAAGCTTACGAAGCCCTTGTGAAATATAACGCTCATCCGTTTGACCTCTCTAATAGAACGACCATGCAGGATCTCTTTGATTCCTGGCTGTCATTACGGGAGAAGAAGGTTGACCCTTCTACGGTTTCTCGTTATAAAAGTGCATGGGCTTATTCTTCTTCTATCCATCACATGCTTGTTCGGGACGTGCATATTTCCCATCTTCAAAATTGTATTGAAAACGGCTCTGTTACTTACGCAGGAAAAATACGGCATCCTGAAAATAATGTAAAAGAGTCCATGAAAACTCTTTACAACCTTCTTTTTGATTATGCCCTCGCACATGAGTTGGTCGATAAAAATTACGCTCGTATGTTCACCGTTGATTCAGGCTATGTCCGAAAGCCAAATTGCCATATCGCCTATAGTGATGAGGAACTTGCCATTCTCTGGTCCAGCATTGATAAGCATCCTATCATTGATATGATTTTGATTCAGTGTTATTCTGGCTGGCGTCCAGGAGAAATGTGCGACTTGAAATTGGAAAATGTTGACATGGAAGCAGGCGCATTTACAGGTGGACAAAAAACAAAAGCGGGGATAAACCGAACGGTGCCGATTCATCCCCGTATTTATAATTTGGTAAAATCCCGCTATGAAAAAGCTATCGAAGCGAAATCTCCATATTTATTTTTTAGAAATCGTCAGCGCGGATTCCGCCAACTAAACGCTGTAAAAGGTGAAATCACAAAAATGAGCTATGCCTTATTTGAACAACAGCTTACAAGCGAGGTCATCCCTTTGCTGTCTCTAAATCCCGACCATAAGGGTCATGACGGACGTGTTACTTTTGTTACAATGGCTAAAAAAGCTGAGATGGACGAATATGCCATCAAACGAATTGTCGGCCATCACATCAGCGACCTCACCGAGCGTGTCTACACCCAACGTGATCTCCGCTGGCTTAAAAACGAGATTCAAAAAATCCCGTAATTCTCTGCACTATTCCTATAACTGAATCTCGGGAATGTGTAGGAGTGAGCCGATTTTGCCTACATTTTATCCATTCTGTAGACGTTTCATTTTACGAATCTACGTCCAATTTGGCCTTAAAATCAGATAGAAATGGTGTTGCACACGTCGATCAGCACCGGGTCAAGCGTCTTGGTCATTTCAAGCGCTTCGTCCACCGGGTAATCCACCAGCTTCTCGCCCTTCATGCCGACGATGCGGTTATACTTGCCCTGCTCCA